>Ga0214921_10001116_pt1 | contig 46630 bp, 44 predicted proteins | sample LL1505_MetaG_FD_177992 | JGI IMG/M metagenome (GOLD analysis project Ga0214921, IMG submission 177992) | Freshwater microbial communities from Lake Lanier, Atlanta, Georgia, United States - LL-1505 | ecosystem: Environmental > Aquatic > Freshwater > Lake | place: USA: Georgia | collected... | reverse complement strand
AGGCAATGCGGTTATTTTTAGCGTGACTTGCGTATTGGGCAACTCGAGCCAGCCCATGTGAAGCAATTCCGTCACATTCAGCTAAGGCTAAAAATTGAGCTGTTTGTACAGCAGCCCTTTTCGAGATTCCAGAGGATATTAATCCTTGCGAAGCTAAATCAACCATCTCCAGAAAAGACATATTCATGCGAATTTTCCTAAAGCTTGATCAACTAAGCGGGTAACTACATCACACACTCGATCATTACTCTCAACAGTCACACCAGAAATATGGGGCGTTAGAAATATATTTTCAATACCGGCAAAATGACTTAAATCTTTTGCAGGTTCTTTGGCAAAAACATCCATTGCCGCACCGCCTAAACGTCCACTTCGAAGTCTATCGGCAAGCGCCTTTTCATCAACGATTTGCCCTCGAGAGGTATTCACTAGAAATGCTCCATCTTGCATCAAATCTAATGTTTGACCTGAAAATAAACCCTTCGTAGAATCTAATAAGGGTAAGTGCAAAGTCACAACAGCACTCTGATTCAAGAGTTTCTCTAAGCCGAGTAGTGGAATAGTTAGTTGATCAATCGATACACTTGTACCGACTATCAACGGATCATAAGCCACACACTGAAAACCAAAAGCTGACGCTTTCTTAGCTACTTCTCTACCAATACTACCTAAACCTACAATTCCAAGAGTTTTTCCATAGGCCTCACGCTGCTCAATGAATTTAGATCGTGGCCATTGACCACTGCCTGTTAATGGCGTCGCCACAAATAAGCCACGCATTAAAACAACTGCCGTACTAACTACGTATTCAGCAACTGACTGAGCATTCGCGCCAGTTGCTGGAAAAACTTGTATACCGTGATTTTTACAATAATCTAAATCAATATTCTCTAACCCAACGCCTAAACGACCAACAACTTTCAATTGCTTCGCAATACAAAGTAACTCTTGATCTACCTGAGTTAAATTACGGACGATGATGGCGTCCACTTCGCTACTTAATTTAAGTAAATCAGCACGACGGCTATATGAATCTGGTAGGTAAATAACCGCATATTTCTGACTTAAAAAGTCGAGCGCTTGACGCGTAATAAATTCAGTAATTAAAATGGATAACATATCTATATTATATAGATGACTTAGATTACTCAAATTAAAAAAATATACCGGTTTACCCTAATAGCATTCCACAACAAAAAAGTATAAAAATAGAAAATTGTTTAATTAGTAGCTAGTATGATTTGCAATAAATACTCACTAAACTAAAATCATTTCACCAGCCTTCCCATTCCAGTCAGTTATATCTAACCAAAGGACTCGTATGAAAATCTTACTAAAACGTCTTCGGAATAATTGCTCAGCAGTCTTGATGCTCACTCTTTTTGTTGGCACCTCAATGAGTATTCAGGCTCAAAGTTGGCCCAGTAAGCCAATTAAAATGGTAATCCCATTCGCGGCTGGGGGAACCACCGATGTACTAGGACGCTTACTAGCCCAGCAATTAACTAAAGAATTCAACCAAAGTGTTGTGATTGAAAACAAAGCTGGCGCTGGTGGAAATATTGCTGCTGAGTCTGTCGCACAGTCCCCTGCGGATGGCTACACTATCATGTTAGCTTCAGGCAGTATGCTCACAGTTAATCCGTTTATTTATAAAAAAGCTCCTGTGAACTACAGCAAAGACTTTATTTATATTACGAATGTTGCTAGTGGGCCAATGCTCTTTGTAGTGAGTAATAAACTTCCAGTAAAAAACTTACAAGAATTTATCGCCCTGGCTAAAACTAAGGAACTTAACTTTGGCAGTGCTGGTATTGGGACTCAAGTACATATGGCTGGGGAAAATCTAGTCTATTTTGCCAATATTTCCAGTACACATATCCCCTATAAAGGCGAGTCTGCTGCACTAAATGACCTCCTCTCAGGTCAAATTGATTTTATGGTGTCAAACCTGACTGCAGGTGCCGTTTTTGTTAAATCTGGCCAAATTAAAGCCATCGGAGTCACCTCGGCTAAACCTGTTAAGCAGTTGCCAAATGTTCCAAGCCTTTCTGAAAGTGGTCTACCTGGATTTGAGAGTACGGGTTGGTTTGGATTAGCAGTCCCTGCTAACACGCCGAATGCGATTGTAGAAAGAATTTATGCATCGACAATGAATGCAGTAAATTCCGAGGCGATGAAAGTTAGTCTTGATCTCAATGGGCTGACGCCAGTTCTAAACACGCCAAAAGAATTTGAAGTCCAAATTCGAAATGAATCGGTCACCTGGGAAAAAGTCATTAAAGCTCGTAATATTAGCACTCAATAGCACTGTAATACCCCAATTAATCAGAGCCCCTCCAACGAGTAACCATATAAAAGTAATTGCAGCAAGTTGTAGGGGTAGTAAACCAGCTTTCACAATCACTTGAAACTGAGTAGTCATACCAAGTGCTGCCATGGCCATCGCTAAGAGTAAATTATCAAGTACGACAACACCATGGATCCAAGTATTTGGTAAGCTGACAAAAGAGTTATAACAAATCACCACTATAAACCATACTGCAAACCAAGGAATATGTAACTGATTCATCCAGCCTCTAAAACTTTGAGCCCGATCCTCTTTGGCAATCAGTTGCTGATGCTCTATCGCCAATAGGCTAGACAAAATTAACAAAAACGGCCCTAACATCATCACCCGAATCATCTTTGTAATGACTGCACTCCCCGTTACGTCCTCACTAATTGCGCCCGAGGCTGCAACTACTTGGGCAACTTCGTGAATCGTAGAGCCAATATAAATACCGAATACGGTCTCATTACTAAAAAAAAGATTTAGATCTCGGATTGCTAAAAAAATTGCAGGATATAAAAAAATCCCAATCGTTCCAAAAATAACAATCGTTGATATGGCAATTGTGACGCGATCATTCTGTGCCTGTAAGATGGGTTGCGTCGCTAGAATCGCTGCAGCTCCACAAATCGAGCAACCCGATCCAATAAGCATGGCAGTCACTCGGTCCATACCTAAGAAACGTACCCCAATGATCCACGTCAAACAAAAGGTACTGGTGACTATCAAAAGATCAATGAGTATCCCAGCCATACCAACACTTGCGATATCGGTGAATGTTAATCGAAAACCAAATAATATAATGCCTAGTCGAAGGATTTTTTGTTTAGCGAAATTAAATCCTGAGAAAAATATGGGGCTTGGTGCCCGGCCTGGAATGTTGCCAAACAGAAAACCCAGCAAAATAGCAATAGTTAAAATACTCAGACCAAATTGGCCAAGCCAAAGGAACTGCGAACTAATAAGCATTGCCAAACAGCCAAGTAATAAAGCCATCCCCAACCCAGGTGTTCGTCCCCTCCACTCCTCAGATATCGGCATCTAATTCATCTTTTTTATCTATTGATAAAGGAGCAATTTACAGGCTTGAAAACCATTTGTAAAACCTTTAATTATTGTATTATTAACCGGTAAAATAGGTTAATTAGATCCAAACCAAAATGATTATTTAATATGCGTATCACTTTTAGACAATTACAACTGTTTTTGGCAGTCCATCAATATGGCAGTACAGCTGCAGCTGCGCAGTCAATTTCTCTATCGCAATCAGCTACTAGCGCAGCGATTAATGAACTCGAGTCCATGTTAAATGTACAATTATTTGACCGGATCGGAAAACGCCTCATTATCAATGAAAATGGCCGGCAACTCATACCCCAAGTAAGACAAGTTCTAGATGGTGTTAAAACGATTGAAGACCATTTTCAGTCAAATAATAATCACATTCAACTGACTATCCACATAGGTGCTAGCACAACCATTGGGAACTATCTACTCCCTCATATTTTAGGAAAATATATGCTTCCTCATTTATATCCCCAAATAGAAATTGCTAACTCTGCATCTATTGCTGCTTTAGTCGCAAATTATGAAATTGATTTTGGATTGATCGAAGGTCCCTGCCACGAGGCTGATTTACTCGTCGAAAAATGGTTCGATGATGAGTTAATTATCGTTGCTGGCCTAAACCATTGCCTCGTAAAAAATAATCCTCAAAAAAAAATAACTTTAAAGCAGCTCAGCCAAGCAAAATGGCTTTTACGAGAGAATTCATCTGGTACACGGGAAGCGGTGGACCAATTACTAATTCAGCATCTGCATTATCTTGCCCCAGCGGGTGAGTTTAGCAATTCGGAGGCAATTAAACACGCAACAGTTGCAGGACTTGGAATAGCCTGCCTATCAAGATACGTCGTCGCGGATCTATTACAATCCAAGCAACTGATTGAATTAAAAACGCCACTACCCAAACTAACTCGAAATCTTTATCTTATTCAACATCATAAAAAGAATTTATCAACGAGTAGCAAAAACTTTTTAGAGTACTGTAAAAGCTTAAAAGGTCCTCTATGACGACTCACCACCTATCATTTTTTTGCTGTGAACAATTCGACTTCGCAGAGCCCAATCCTTTCATACAATTTTCTGAATAGCTTGGGGAGTTCCACCACCAGACTTATCTGCCAAAATAGCTAATTAAAAACATCTTTAGCCTCATTCATGTGAAATGGATGAAGGGATTCTATAATTTAAATCGTTTGCAGTAGAATAGGGTGGCTCCTTGCGACAGCCCTAATCACTGTACTGATTTTTATGCATCGAATTGAACCTGTGAGTGACTGTGGCATGTCCAAATACCCCTTACTAATTGGGATTTAAAAGATCATCAAGCAGAATTGCAACCTAGGATGATATTTATGCAAGTTTTCAATCTATTCATCTAAATGATCTTTGTAATTCGCTTATGAAAAAACAGACTGCTGTTGGTAGTATTCAAACTTGGTTCAATACATCCCATATTTTTAGAACTTATCGGTGGCAATGGGCGCTTGCAATTCTCTTTGTCTTTATTGCAGCTGGTGCAACTTTATCGGTGCCCCTTGCCTTTCGATACCTGATCGACGTTGGACTGACTAGTGATCAAGTTCATGAACCATTTATCTATCTTCTAATCATTGCAATCGTACTAGCTTTAAGTACCGCGACGCGTTTTTATTTAATGTCATGGCTAGGGGAGCGTGTGGTTGCAGATATTCGAGAAAATGTCTTTCAAAATGTGCTGAAGCAAAGTCCTACCTATTTTGAAACACTTCAAAGTGGTGAAGTGCTATCTCGCCTAACAAGTGATACAACACTTATTCAAACACTAGTCGGCACAAGTATTTCTTTAGCGTTACGAAGCTCAGTCATGGCACTCGGCGGAATTGCGATGATGCTAGCAACCAGTGCATGGCTTGCTGGAACAATGGTACTGTTATTATTTGCAACCGTTTTACCTCTTTGGGCTTATGGCCGAAAAGTTCGTAAAATGTCGCGCGCAAGCCAAGACGAAGTAGCCAATTCAAGCGCAATCGCTGGCGAAATTCTTGGAGCAATGCAAACTGTCCAAGCCTTTGTTAGAGAGAAATTTGAGTTTAAACGTTATCAAGACTCTGTTGAAATGGCTTTCGAAGTCGCCAAAAACCGGATTAAAACTCGCTCCTTATTAACAGCCCTAGCAATCGCTCTAGCCTTTGGAGTGATTGTTCTTGTCTTATGGGTCGGAGCACTGCAAGTTGGCGCAGGGCATATAACCACCGGCCAACTAACCCAATTTGTTTTATATGCGGCGTTGGTATCAGGATCCATCGGCTCCCTTTCCGAGGTTTGGGGGGATTTACAAAGAGCCGCTGGGGCTACCGAAAGACTAGTAGAGTTAATCCAAGCTCCACCTGCTATTTCCTCGCCAATCATTTATGCACCGTTTAACCAACAAACACAGCAAGAAAAAAATCATGCGTCTTTGTATAGCCGCTCCCTGGATAAAAATGCACAACTTAATGCAATCGAACTAAATAACGTACTGTTTTCATACCCAACAAGGCCTGACTTTTACACGATCAACCAATTAACCTTAACGATTCCAAATGGAAAAAGTTATGCATTAGTAGGCCCCTCTGGTGCTGGAAAAACTACTTTATTTTCCCTACTACTGCGGTTTTATCAATTAAATTCTGGTGAAATTCGTATTCTTGGAAAAGAAGTTGGCGTATGGCCAGTCGACCAGTTACGAGAACAGATTGGTATCGTGCAGCAAGAGCCACTCATCTTCGCTAGTTCAGCGATGGAAAATATTCGCTATGGCAGATTAAATGCTACTGACCAAGAAGTGATCGAAGCAGCTAAAATGGCATACGCTCATGATTTCATTAGCGCCCTCCCAGAAGGCTATCAAAGTTTTTTAGGTGAACGAGGAGTGCGCCTATCGGGCGGACAAAAGCAACGTATCTCTATCGCTCGAGTGATTCTTAAAAACCCGGCAATCTTATTACTTGATGAAGCAACCTCTGCTCTGGATGCCCAATCAGAACGGGAAGTTCAAAACGCGCTATCGGCCCTATTACCAGGGAAAACTGCAATCATCATCTCGCATCGCTTGGCTACTATTCTGCGAGCCGACCGAATCGTGGTTTTCAATGAGGGAAAAATCGAAGCCCAAGGCACCCATCAAGAACTGCTCGCTCAGTCCGGACTCTATTCCCGCTTAGCTAAACTACAATTTATTCAATAATTTAGAGGGAAATACAATGTCAACTATTTATGAATTTAGCGCCAAGGATATCACTGGTCAACTTGTCCAGTTTTCAGACTTCAAAAACAAACCCTTGTTAATAGTTAATACAGCGAGTAAATGTGGCTTTACCCCACAATTCAAAGGCCTTGAGGAACTTTACCAAAGTTACCAAGCAAAAGGCTTCGTAGTTTTGGGGTTTCCGTGTAATCAGTTTGGGAGTCAAGATCCTGGTTCCAATCAAGAAATTACTCAGTTCTGCACCCTGAATTATCAAGTGACTTTTCCAATGATGGCCAAAGTGGAAGTGAATGGCCCAAAGGCAGACCCTCTTTTTCAATGGCTGACAAAGGCCTCCCCAGGCTTACTAGGAAGTACCGCTGTCAAGTGGAATTTTACAAAATTCTTAATCAATCGTGAGGGTATACCAAACGAGCGATTTGCTCCAACTACAACGCCAGATAGTCTTCGTAAAAAGATAGAAGCCTTACTCTAATCATCACCATCATGCAATGATGCTCAGAGCCCATTATTTGTTATGCACAAACTTTCCACCAACCATGGTTGCAAGCGGCACAATATCTTTAATTTGGTTAGCTGGAATAGTTAAGTAATCTCGGTCTAAAATCAATAAGTCAGCATATTTACCTGCTTGTAAGCTTCCTAAATTATTTTCCTGAAAAATAAATGCCGCATTACTTCTGGTATGCGCTATCAATGCCTCTTCTCGCGTTACAGTCTGACGATTAACACGACGCCCTCCAACCATCCGTCCAGTCACCGCGAAATCAAGCGAATAAAAAGGGTTCGATGTCGTAACCGCCGTGGCATCAGATCCTAAGCCCCAAACCACACCACTTTGTTGTACCCTTCGAAAGGGTGGCATATCCCAAGCTTTATCACCATGTATTCGGTGCATCTCAGCTCCTTGTATTAATGGACGAGTATGTAATCCAGCAAACATGTTTAATTTTTGCATACGCAGTAATTGTGCTGGTGTTACCTGGTCTAAATGGGAAAATACCCAACGTAAGCCTTTAATGGGTTTTATTTGATTAACAGCCTCATACTGGGTTAAAAAGCCGTCCGTTGAATTCTCCATTTCCGTATGTGCATTTAAAAACATACCCTGATCAGCCACAGCCTGAGCAATCCTGCGGACTTGCACCATATCCTCTTCACGTACCCGAAAATCGCTACGAATCAAATTGGTGGTAGCGGGTGCATAAACGGTTTCTCCCCAGCCAATATTCTCAAAATAATCAGAGCCTTGAAATGGCTTATGTTTAGCAATCTCGAGTAAAACACCATCTACTGCTTGAGGCGATCTCGGTTGACGTATCGTGGTCCAAAATGCTCGGGCATTGAGTAACTGTTGATTATCTAAATCTTGAAAAGCGGAGTAATGCCGCTCATCAATTCCTCGACCACCAGCGTCATACCACGCAGTTATCCCCATAGCATTTATCTGAGAAATTAACTTCAGAATATTATTTTTCCAGCCCTCTTTATCAGGTAACGGAATTTGAGCAGCGACAAAAGCGACTCCTCCAGGACCTTGAACTACCCCCGAAGGCAAGCCATCTGAACCTTTGATAATTCTTCCACCTGGAGGATCTTGGGTGGTTGCATCAATAGGTATAGCTTTCATTGCTGCAGTATTTAAATAACTTCGTAAATAAATAGCTTGGATAACTACAGGATTATTGGGAGCTATCCGGTCTAATTCGGCTTTCGTAAATCCCCTTTGATCATCTATAAATTGATCTTCCGACCAACCGCCTAAAGTAACAATCCATTCGCCAGGTTTTGCAGCGTTAACTCGCTGAGTCAACATGCGAATAGCATCTTGGCGCTTAGTTATACCGTCAAAACGTAATTCATCATGCTCAGGCGCTCTAATAAAATGGGCATGATTATCAATCAAGCCTGGTATGACTGTTTTCTTTTTTAGGTCAATAACTTCTGTTTGTGGTCCCTTGAGTAATTCAATTTCACTATTCTTGCCAACTTGTAAGATTCGCTGACCTTTTATGGCGATTGCTTGAGAAATTCGAAATTGTTGATCAACCGTAATGATTTTCCCATTATGGAGAATCTTATCAGCGAAATTGTCCGCTGCTTGAACCTGATGAACTGCAAATCCAAAAAAGAATAATGCTATCAGTTGATAAAGTGCATGAAACATATTGCCTCCAAAAAAACTTATTTTTTATTTATAAATAGGATGATACTTGAAAATTCAGGGGCGTGAATTATCACCTAAAGCAGCAATATAATCGGCTAAAACGACAATATCTGCGTCAGACAGAATCGAAGCGGCAGAAGACATATTGCCGTCCATGTCTGAACGAGTTTGGGCTTTGAATTCCCTGATTGCCATTATTAAAAAATTGTACTGCTGACCAGCAATCCGTGGAATGTGCTGTAAACCCTTTAATTCAGGTCCATGACATTGCGTACAATTGTATTTTTTGGCTAACTCTGGTCCTAAAGCTGAATTAACTGGTTGAGTTACGTGTTGACTAACCCTTTTGATCGACGCGAAATAGGCTGCAATATCATTCATATCTCGATTCGATAAGTCAGCAGCAAAGGGGCTCATGACTGTATTTTTACGATTACCTTCTCGAAAGCGAAAAAGTGCTGTAGAAATTGCTTGTGCAGGCTGACCAGATAATGATGGAAATTCTGGATTGATTGAGTTTCCATCTGGCCCATGACATGCTATGCAAACTTGTGCTTTTGCTTTACCTACTTCAAGATCAGCAGCTAAAGAAGCCAAACTAGTTAAAGAAAAAGCCACAACTGCGATAAATGCAGTTGTGGCTCTGCAAAATACTAAAGCACTACGCATCTAAAACCCTTTATTTAACAGCAGCAGAAACAAGAGGCTTACTATAACTGATCCGGTAAATAATACCATTGTAATCATCCGAAACCAACATGGAACCATCTGCAATTACTTGGACATCCACTGGCCTTCCCCACATTGGTGGATCAGCTTTTTCATCAACTAAGAATCCACTTAAAAATGGCTCATATTTAATCACTTTACCCTTTGCATCTAGTACAACTCGCATGACGTCATAACCCTGTTTGATGGTTCGGTTCCAAGAGCCGTGGCGTGCTATAAACATATTATTTTTATATTCAGCTGGGAACATTGAGCCAGTGTAAAAACGCATCCCTAGAGGAGCGACGTGTGCGCCCATTTTCAAAGCTGGAGGCGTGAATTGCTTGCAAGATCCAAATTTCCCATAAACTGGATCAGGTAAATCTCCCTGATGGCAGGATGGATAACCAAAGTCTTCGCCTTCACGTGACAACACATTGAGCTCATCATGGGGTAAATCATCTGTTATCCAATCCCGAGCATGCTCAGTAAACCAAAGCTTCTTAGTAACCGGATGAAATGCCATACCAACTGAGTTACGAACACCCGTTGCAACTCTCTCCATTTGTTTAGTAGCCGGATCAACTCGCATAATAGACGCCTGAATAAAACTTGGCATAATAATATTTTGCGGAGAACCAATATTAAAATAGAGTTTCTTATCAGGCCCAGCTGCTAAGTACTTCCAAAAGTGCCCGGGGCCATTCGTAGGATCAATACCATCAACAACAAGAACTGGCTCAGGAGGGTTATCTAACCGACTCTCAATATTGTCATATCTAATAATTCTGTGCCGCTCAGCCACAAATAAAGTGCCATCGATAATTGCAATACCATTAGGAACATTTAAACCTTTTAATATCACTTTTACTTCACGTTTGCCATTTTTAGTAGTAACCGCATAGACATTATTTGCATCCCGATTGCTTACAAAAACTGTCCCAGCTTCTCCAACAGCTAAAGAACGCGCATTAGTAACCTCCGCCCAAACCTCAGCCTTAAACCCAGGAGGCATTTTAAGCTTAGACATTTGAAGATCTTTAATCTCGACCCCTGTTAATTTTGCCGCAAAAGGGTGTAGGGTTGAATTAGCCTGCTCAGGAGTCATGCCCTGTTTCCACCTTGGTGGCGGAGCGGGCTCGTCAGGTTTTTGCTGGGCCGTTAAAGGCATAGCGAGTGATAATGCCATAGCCGAAAGTATCAATTTTTTCAAAACTTACTCCTCTTGAGTGATATTTTTATATTAATCATAAACATATATTTTTTATAAATGTATGAATATTTATACATAACAATACACTCTTTAAAGAAGTTTGGAAATCAAAAATAAGCATTTTTTGCCTAGTAATAACCCTTATAACTTTCTTAAAGTTTAAAAGATCCCTGCACACCAATGACCCAATTTCTACCGGGAGCAGGCTCGAAATATTGCGAGCTGGTTTGATTAATAATGACCGATCCGACGTAATAAACATCCGTTAAGTTATTAATCCGGGCAAATTCTGTAAAAGTCCAATTCTGCCATTTTTGCTTTGCAATCATCCGTAAATTCGCAACAACATAACCACTCGAATTCGAATTCGCTACGTTCGTATCCGCAGCATACATATTACTAATACCGATCAATTCGGCACCAATATTGATCGACTCAGCCCTGGGCTTCCAAAAGACTTCACCAAAAAATTTATGCTGAGGAACACCGGGAATTTTGGTACCAGAAACAATCGTTCCATTTGATTGCGTCGCATAGTCCTCACTCACGATCGCTTTAGTATAGGTATAACTTAAATTACTTGCCAGTTGATAAGGCATATCAAAATGCCCTAAAAACTCTATGCCCTGCCTTTTTGTCGCATTGGCATTCTGATACACAGTTTTACCACTCACGTTTGCTAGAGCAACAATTTCGTGTTCAGATTGGGCTGTAAATAATGCTACATTGGTATATCCTAGACCAGGAAAAATTGCTTTATAGCCAAACTCGAATTGACGGGTATTTGCAGCTTCTAATAAATTCAAGGTATTAGTTGTTGTTGTACAGTTAGTTGCGCAGGTATATTTAATTTGATTGAGTGTCGGCGTGTCATATCCCAAACCTCCTGAAACATATAGTCGATTCAATGCGTTGAGTAAGTAACTTGTGGATGCCATTGGCATGAACCGCCGATACGCCTTGGAAGTCGGACTGAATGACGTTCCAATATTATCATTGCCACTTATTTCAGTATCTGTATGCCGCACTCCAGCTGTCATATTCATGCTATCTGTAGGGTCTACTTGTAGCTGAACATATTGATCGAAATTAGTTGCAACATAATTAGCATCAGCAGAAATATTCGTTGTCTTACCAGAGCAATTTGTTAAAACACCGAATAAATTACAGTAACCCTTACTGCGATCTCGATCATTTCCATAACTAATCCCAGTTGTTATCTTCACAGGCATTCCTTGAAGTTGAGATCGATATTGATATTGCCCATCAAAACCTTCAAATTGCCGGTCTAAGCTTAAAGCTCCATTACTTACAACAGCAGTAGTAGTCGACGCTTGAAACTGAGATTGGTTACGAGTACCTGAAAAAACCATTAATTTAAGGCCGTTATCAGAATCAATTTTTTGAACTAATTCAACGCCGCCCTGCAATTGAGTCACCGTTTTACGCGTATTCCACTTTTCAGCATTATTCCCAGCTCCCTGAGGACTACTTGCTAACTGAGCTAGGGTCAAACCAAGCGGGTCTTCAGCACTCAAAGAAACACGATTACCAATTAAAGTAATTTGCGTATCACCACTCCCAAATATTAATTTAGCACTTTCATTATCACGACTTGCCTGACTATGAGTCCTAGATCCATCAGTGCGCATCGCACTGGCATCCAATACATAATTGACCTGGTCATTGGCGCCAGTTACTTTACTGCCCACTTTGCTCGTATTAAATGATCCATAAGACCCGTACGGGGTAATCTCAGTGCCAGGTTTGCCTTTTTCTGTAAAGAAATTAATTACCCCGCCCGCAGAGTTGCCATACAATACCGAAAACGGCCCTCTCAAAACTTCAATACTCTGCGTTGAACCTAAATCAACGTGCGATAACTGACTTTGTCCATCCGGCATCGTTGCTGGAATACCGTCTACAAAAACACGAATACCCCTTGCGCCAAATGGAGAATTCGCACCAAACCCCCGAATGGATATCATGACGTCCTGAGCATAATTTTGCCGATTCATGGCAAATACACCTGGCACTCTTCCTAAGGACTCAGAGATATGAATCATCGCCTGTCCATCTTGAATTTGCTCTCGATTGATCAAATCAATTGAGGCGGCTGTCTCAAAAGGAGACTGGGCATATCGACTAGCACTAACAACCATTTCATCTAGGTTATTTAATTCATTTGAATTTGTCTGTGCCGCTAAAAAAGATATACAAAAAAATTGCATACAAATGCCTGCTATCTGTAGTGAACAATTTTTTTTCATAATAAGTCGTTTTTTAAGAAGTGTATTAATTAACAATAACTGAATAATTTTAGCTAATATAGTAATTATAAAATATTGAAAATTCCTGATTTTATGTAGAATTTAACAATACAGCAAAAATTAGATATTTGTAGCGTAGGCTTCCGAATGCCTGTTAAGGATTAATGAGTCATCAAGAATCATGATGACTACCTTTACCCCCTTACAAATGATCTTTCAGAAAGTCTGCCATAGCGGGTCGACAAAAATGCGCCATATCATGATTGCAATGACCGCTTTCTGGCCACATAGACATTTCTACCAAGCCGCTAGCCCCCTGAGCTAAGCGCGTAGCATTCGAAGGCGGTGTGATAATGTCCTTGCCACCATGCAAGATAAACATCGGACAGACAATCTGACTAACAACATCTTCTAAATTAATACTATGAATATATCCTAGAGCTTCATCGAGATTTTTAGAACCAGTAACGTAAATAAATCCTTCCAAAGTATGTGCTGGAATACTTGCATAATTTGATAAGTCATAAAAAGCACCCCAAACCGCTAAGGCTTTAATTCGATGGTCTAAAGCGGCCGCTCTAGGCCCATAATATCCTCCTAAGCTTCTTCCAATTAAACCAATTCGGTCTGGAATAATTTCAGATCTTTGAGTCGCATAATCGATTACTGCACTAACAGCGTCGGTATAGTTTGCATGCATCTTCATTTGATAAAAAGTCTCGCCTTGGCCAGGGCCATCAAATAAGATAGCAGCCATACCCCTTTGAGCTAATAAGCCACTCATCACCAACCACTCCTCCTTGCCAGAATCTAAGCCACCTAAACAAACTACACCAGGAAAAGGCCCTTCTTGATTGACCGGCAAACGCAGATAGGCATTCATTTCAATACCAGCATATGGAATCTTCATTGGAATTAAGGCCGGTGATAAGTATGGCGCCGCTTTTTGCATCATTTGCACTGAATAGTTATGCGCTATGCGCTTCTCTTCGGGTGCATGCCAAAACAAATAGTGTCCAAAACAGGCGTACACCGAAGCTCTCGCATATTCCATCCCTACAGTTAACAGATGGTTTTTTTCTAAGGCAAGATTACCCCTTTGTTCCGCTGCTTTTGCAAAATTCAGCCAGCCAGCACACCAACCATCCCAATCAGTTACTAACTGGCGCATTTTTTGAATATCACCATAATGCACACCCTCAGCTAAAAACCGATTTGTGTAATTATCCCAAGACTTCTCAATAGTTTGACTCATGTAACTTACTCCGCTTGTATATTTGATTTTTTTGCAATTTCAGCATATTTCTTAATCTCTGCATAAAAATAATTACGAAAATGCTCTTGCGACTCTGCAACTACTAAAAACCCAAGACCATATAACTTTTCTCGAACCTCAGGTAGCGTCAAGGCTTTTTTTAACTCAACATGCATTCGATTCGTGATTACAGGAGAAGTTCCTGCGGGTGCAAATACACCAAACCAACCACCCTCAGTAACAAAGTCCGTCATCCCTAACTCTTTAAAAGTTGGAACATCCGGAAAAAAAGGTGTTCGCTCGCCCAAGGTATAGGCTAAAGCTCGCAACTTACCAGCTTTTAAAAAGCTATTTGATACTTGAATCGGGGCTAACATCGTTGTGACTTCTCCAGCAACAACAGCAGTTGCCGCCGGCGCACCACCCTTGTATGGAACATGCGTCATTTTGATGCCAGCTTGATTGAGAAATAACTCACCAAGCAAATGCAAGGTGTTACCTACTCCGGGAGAGCTGTAAGAAAAGTTGGTTTCTGGTTTTTTACCCATGGCAATAAATTCACCCAAATTTTTGGCTGGATGAGATGGGTGAACGATCAACATAAGACCCATATTGCTCGCCATATTAATAATTGGAATAAAATCTTTTTCTGTGTCGTAAGGCAATTTTTTTACAATCCCAGGCTTAACAACAAATCCAGAAGAATCAGCCATAAAGGTGTATCCATCTGGTGCGCTTTTAGCAACATAATCTGTGCCAATAACAGCGCTGGCGCCTGGCTTGTTATCAACGACAATCGGTTGTCCTAAACCTGCTGCCAGATAGGGACTTAAAACACGTATTAAAGTGTCAGGTCCGCCCGTTAATGCTGGTACTACTACCTTAATGGGGCGATTCGGCCAATTAGAGCCAGTCTGCTGACTCGCTGGCGCTTGAGCGTATACGCAAATATTCAATAACGAAACGACAGAAAAAAGGCAAATCAATAGCTTACTTTTGAATATGACTGTCCGTGAGTCCATTGTGCTCTCCTTATGTATTTATTTTTCTCAACTATAACATCCCCACTTTAACTACCTGGGGGTATTTTCCTAAAATTCTATACTGATTGACAAGCTTTGTTATTGCTCTAAAAATTCTATTGCAGCAATTGCGCATTGCTCCGGATAGGCAGCAGCAGCATGCCAAGCATCGCCATCAATAACTAATAAACTGGAATGCTGCATTTGCGATTGCCATTCCTTAACACTTTCCACAGTCCGCAGTCCATTACCAGAGGTCGAAATAATCAAACACGGACAGCGAACCTTTAATACCTCTTCTCTTAAATCTAACTTCGGAACCCATTGCAGATATCCAATTAAGGTCGATTTTGGCGTTAGCCCTTGCACATGATCAACCCACCAAGTTATCTCTTGTTCGCTAGCAAGACTGCCCAAGCGCCCTGGCATCGTAGAACGAGCCCAGTTTTTCACGCCCTCTTCTTGAATTTGTCTAAGCCAATCAGGAACAGCTTTTGCGCCTACAACAGGTGGCGTAACAGAAATGATTGAAATAACTTTTTCAGGATTTTTAGCGGCATATTGAAGAACTAATGAGCCACCACTTTTAGCACCAATTAAATGAAATCGATCTACCTTAAAATGACTCGCTACAACTGTAATATCATCTAATAAAGAATCCATTGTCCAGGTATATTCTGTAGGCATCGGAGTTGACTGTCCAAACCCACGCATATCAAACCGGATAACTCGATAATTTCTGGCTAGTAAAGGTACCCAAGCATACCAAGCTAGAGAACTCTCTGCAAAGCCATGAACCATAATAATCGTGGGCACTTCTAACCAAGGATCAGAAAAATTATCGACTTGGCAAAATAAGCCTACTTCAGGATTTATATGAATGATTTCTTTAGACATTACTGTTGACTGATTCCCGCTGATTTAATAATTACAGACCATTTAATCATGTCATCACGTATTCGGTCTGAGAATTCTTTTGGAGTACTCATGATAACTTCTGCTCCATCCGACTTAATCTCGGCAATGACCTCTTTTTCTTTTAAAATGAGTTGTACTTGGCGATTCAATAACTGCACTATATCCAATGGCAATCCGGCTGGGGCAAGCAAGCCATACCAACCAGAAATCTGTAGTCCTTTGTAACCGATTTCCCTGAAAGTTGGCACATTTGGGATTGATGAAACTCTCTCTGGAGAAGTAACTGCTAAGGCTCTCAATCGTCCATCCTTAATATAAGGTAAGGCGGATTGCATATTATTTATCATAAAAGAAACATGGCCCGCCAATAAATCAACCGATGCCGGAGCTGCCCCTTTGTAAGGAATATGATTTGCTTCAATTCCTGCTTCTAATTTAAATAATTCCGCTGATAAATGAGGTAAACCTCCAATACCTGCAGAAGCATAATTAACTGGCTTTACATCACTTCTTGCTAAGCTAATCAAATCCGCTAAGGTACTCACTTTTAATTTACTCGGCACCACCAGCACAAAAGGATTTTCGGCAATTAAACTAATGGGTGTAAAGTCCTTTTCAGTATTAAATGCGATTTTCTTATACAAACTCGGATTGATAGCATGTGTAGAAGCGACCATTAACAAAGTGTATCCATCTGGCTCTGAACTAGCGACCATTTGCGCACCGATCATACTGCTTGCTCCAGGTCGATTATCGACAACAAACTGCTGCTCTAGTCGGACACTCAAACGGCGCGCAATGATTCGAGACAAGTTATCCACTGGACCAGCTGCTGCAAAACCAACCACGATTCGAACTGGCTTGGAAGGATACTTTTCTGCCGCAATAACACCGAAAGATAAAATTCCGAACAGAATACTAAAACTAAGTTGCAGATAAATCGATTGATGGCGGTAATTTTTTCTAACACATAGGTTCATTTAAACTCTTTCCAAACAGCCAAAAAATAATAAGCCTGTATCATACCAATTTAAAAAATCATTCATGTATTTCAAATCAATTTTTGATCAAAATGCTTTACTTACTTATAATAATAAAAATTCACTTAAAGAGAGTCTACTTTGCAACTTTCCCCCTCAATTTTTAAAGCTTATGATATTCGCGGAATCATCGATCAAACCCTGGATGCGTCTGTAGCCTTCAGTTTAGGCCAAGCCTTTGGCTCCCAAATGATTGATTTAGGGGAGTCGGTAATTGCTGTTGGACGAGATGGCCGACTCTCTGGACCAGACTTACTAGAGGCGCTTACGCGGGGTCTTCTGTCCACCGGTATCGATGTCATTGATCTTGGCATGGTGGCTACCCCAATGGTCTATTTTGCAGCGAATCAAACGATTAATGGACAAAAGCCAAAATCTGGAATTATGATTACTGGCAGCCATAATCCACCAAACTATAATGGCTTCAAAATGGTTCTCGGTGGCGCAGCTATTTATGGCGAAAAAATCCAAGGCCTTTATCAGCAAATTCAGAATAAATCATTTAAGCAGGGTCAAGGCCAGCGCTCCCAATTCGATATCTTTCCGATGTACTTGCAGCGCATTGTTTCCGATGTGCATTTGGCTAGGCCAATGAAAATTACGATAGATTGTGGTAATGGTGTTGGGGGGGCTTTTGCAACGCAATTATTTCGGGCACTAGGCTGTGAAGTTTTGGAACTATTCTGTGAAGTAGATGGTAACTTCCCCAACCATCATCCGGATCCCGCTCACCTCGAGAACCTCCAAGATCTCATCCAAAATCTTGCGCAAACAACCAGTGAACTGGGACTGGCATTTGATGGTGATGCCGACCGCCTCGGGGTCGTGACTAAAAATGGAGAAGTTATCTTCCCAGATCGTCAACTCATGCTCTATGCAAAAGATGTTTTAAGCCGTAATCCGGGTTGCCAAATTATTTACGATGTCAAATGTACCCGTGCACTTGCCCCCTGGATTAGAGAACATGGTGGCCAACCACTGATGTGGAAAACTGGCCATTCGCTTGTCAAAGCAAAATTAAAAGAAACTGGCGCCCCTTTAGCTGGTGAAATGAGCGGTCATATTTTCTTTAAGGATCGCTGGTTTGGCTTTGATGATGGTCTTTATACTGCGGCTCGCCTTCTTGAAATCCTCAGTAAAGAAGATGATCCAAATGCCACTCTAAACCAATTACCAAATGCTATTTGTACTCCTGAATTACAACTAGCCTGCACCGAAGGTGAGCCCTTTGCAATACTCGAGCACATTAAAGCCAATGCTAGCTTTCCAAGCTCTGAGGCAATAAATACTATCGATGGTGTCCGGGTTGAATATCCCGATGGCTTTGGCTTAGCAAGGCCCTCAAATACAACTCCCGTCGTTGTAATCCGCTTTGAAGCAGATACTCACGAAGCAATTCTGCGTATCCAAGCAGAATTCAAAAAGGCAATTATCGCTGCTAAACCTGCCGCAACATTACCTTTTTAATCATCGGTATATTTATAAAATCTAGAATATTTTTTATTTTGTGGCGTCTCCAGATTCGATAATGACATTTTCAACGACGCCAGCCCCAGCCCGCCTGTAGGCCGCCGCTGCTACATATTCAGGAGATTCAAAACACTTTACACCAGCCTCTAAAGAATCAAACTCAATCACAACAAAACGATGAAAGTCTTCAGGCCCTTCCATAATTTGGTATTTTCCGCCCCGAGCTAATACCCTCCCACCATATAGCTGAATGATTCCTGGAACTAAATCAGTATATTTTTTGTATTCAACTGGGTCATGTATTTTTGAACGTGCAAGCCAATATGCGGGCATTTAAGTCTCCTTGAAATAGTCTATTTTTGAGTTATAACGGTAATTAGTTTAATATGAAATGGTAATTGTAAAAAAATTCTTTTGTTTGAGACAAATTTCTAAATGATACCTATCCGATTAGGACAGACTGATCTCCATGTAAGCCCAGTCTGTCTTGGCACAATGACTTTTGGACAACAAGTACAAGAATCTCTTGCTCACCAAATTCTGGATCGTGCATTTGAACGCAATATTCATTTCTTAGATACCGCTGAAATGTACCCAGTTCCTACTACTGCCCATACTTTTAATGAGACAGAAACAATCCTTGGACATTGGTTCAAAAAAAATCCCTCTAAACGATCCCAAATCACCTTAGCTACCAAAGTGGCAGGACCTTCTAGAGGCCAAACACCTTGGCTCAGGGATGGTAGATCTGATCTAACCGTCAAGGATATGGAATACTCACTTCACGGCAGTCTCAAAAGACTCTGTACCGACGTCATTGATCTCTATCAAATTCACTGGCCAAATCGCTCAGTACCATCCTTTGGAACGATGTATTTTGATCCTAGTAAAGATGATCTTCAAATGCTGAGTATTCACCAGCAACTGGAAACTCTAGGGCGTTTTGTGCAAGAAGGAAAAATTCGCTATATCGGGGTTTCTAATGAAACCCCCTTTGGTGTGCACGAATTTATTCGTCTTGCCGAGCAATATCAATTACCTCGCATCGCTACCACCCAAAATGTCTATTGCCTGGTTAACCGAACTGTAGAAAATGCCCTTGATGAAAGTCTCTACCGCTTAGGTGTCTCACTACTGGCCTATTCACCGCTGGCCTTTGGCCTACTTACTGGAAAGTACGATTTATCTGGGACAACTGGCCAGCATGCGCCGTCAGATAGCCGAATTTCCAAATATGAATCTATCCGTAAGCAGCGCTGGGGAAGGACTAGCGCATTAACAGCTGCTAGACTGTATAACGCTCTCGCTATCCAACATGGTCTGACGCCTACCCAAATGGCACTCGCTTTTTGCTATAACAAATGGCAAGTGGCTAGCACCATTATTGGTGTGACCTCTATTGCTCAATTAGATGAAAATCTAGATATCTACGGTACCGTTTTAAGCGAAGAAATATTACTTGCTATTGATCAAATCCGTAATCAACACCGAGATCCAGCTTATTAATCATTATTTTCAGATCCACATACATTGGATATCCCGCGACATCAGTCAGCTAAAGGCCAATTATGCATGAGAGTATCCAACTAGCTCTTATCGCCATGGTCTTTTATGGCCTATCAGACTGGATGTATAAAAGTGCCGCCTCTGAAGGTGTGCAGTCGCATCACTTCATGGCAATACAGTCTATGCTGTTTACACCGGGTATCTTGCTATATGGTTATGTCACTCAAAGTTTTTACTTTGAAAAATCATTTTTTTGTGGGATGACCAATGGTTTTATCACTTTTTTAGCTTTATATAATTTCTTAGGAAGTCTCAAAAGTGGGGCAGTAAGTGTTATTGTGCCGATCTTCCGACTAAGCTTTATTATCACAACTATCCTAGCGGTATTTTTCCTTGACGAGCGATTTACTCTACTGAAGTTTTTGGCTCTTTGTGCGTCACTCTGTGCAGTATTTTTGCTTCTTGGCGGCGAGAAAAAAACCAGCATATCTCAAAAGGCTCTTATACAAGTCATCATCGCCACTGTCCTCATGGGCGTTGCTAGTTTTATTTACAAGGTTGGCACTTTATGGGGCGGTACTCCCGCAACGATCATTACTGGTCAAGTAAGTATTTTTTTTCCACTAGCTCTTGGCTTTGCATTCTACAAAGATCGCGGCTTTTACCCTATTCCAGTTGCTTGGAAATACGGTGCCAGCGCAAGTATCTTTTTTTTAATCGCTTTAATACTGCTCTTGTCAGGTCTAACAATTGGAGAGGCGAGCACTCTTGTACCCATCTCCCAAATGGGCTTTATTGTGACCGCTTTAATGGGTTATTTTTTACTCAAAGAACCGTTTACAATTCGTAAATATTTAGGCCTAGCCTGTGCATTTTCGGCGCTCATTTTTCTGAGTATTTCCTAATGAATGTATAGTATGAGAATAGCAAATAAACTCATTTGATTTCAAACTACTAACGACCCAAAGAGAATATATTATGGCAAAACTTCGCCACATCACAATTACAGTTCCCGATCCAGAAAAAGCCGCAGAGTTCTACATGAAAGCTTTTGACATGCAGCGTGTTGGCGATACTGACTGGGCTAATGCAAATGGTGTTTACCTCAGTGACGGTACTGTGAATCTAGCTCTTTTGCACTATAAAAATCCTGATTCAGCGGGCGATCGTGGTATCGATTTTGTCGGCATCCATCATCTTGGATTTTGGGTCGATGATGTTGCCCAATCCCGAAAAGCTATCGAAGCAGCAGGTGGAACATATTGGATGGGTGATGTCAAAAAGGATGGTGGATTTTATGAAGTGAAATACTTTGATCCGCATGGGGTAGTCGTTGATATTACTGAAGATGGTTGGCGTGGTGCTTGTAAAGATGTCACCCCTGCTTCTAATTAATAGAGATCCAATATGATGATATACAAAATTCTCAAATCCACATTGATATTCATGGTAGTTGGCATCAGTTTAAATGTTATAGCCCAAACCTACCCCAATAAACAAGTCCGCGTAATCGTTCCTTTTGAAACTGGGGCACCAGATTCATTAGCACGCCTTATTGCACAACAATTAACGCAACAAACCGGTCAATCTTTCATTGTTGAAAATCGGCCTGGGGCTAACGGTATGATCGGTGCAGACCTCGTCGCAAAATCCAAGCCTGATGGCTATACTCTACTAGTGACATCTACCTCCATTGTAATTAATCAAAGTTACTATAAAAAAGTGGCCTATGACCTGACAAAAGACCTAGTCCCTGTTACAAACCTTGGCTCTGTTGAAGCATTATTTGTTGTTGTTAATTCGAAATTTCCAGTTAAAAACTTACAAGAATTTTTGGCCTATGCTAAGAAAAAAGAAAATAATGTCTCTTATGGGTCTCCAGGTAATGGCAATCATCTACATATTGCTAGCGCCCTTTTTAATCAAAAAATGGGCCTTGATATGGTACATATCCCCTTCAAAGGCGCCGGCCCAGCATCGACAGCTCTTCTAGGTGAACAAATCCAACTCCTAGTTGCTACACCCCCTTCAGTGTTACCGTTTATCAAAGATGGAAAATTACGCGCTATCGCTTATACAGGCGCCAAGCGAGCTAGCTTCCTGCCAGATGTTCCTACCGTAGCGGAACAAGGTTTTCCAGGTTTTGAAATGGATGGAGGTTGGTTCGCTATGTTCACTACTGCCGGAACCCCAAAAGAAGTCGTAGAAAAAATTCAACAAGAAATAAAAACTGCTTTTAATAAAAAATCTGTTTATGAAAGTATTACCAATATTGGTCTTGAACCAGTAGGAGATACCCCAGAGCATTTTAAAAAATATGTTGATGCAGAAATTAAAAAAAATGCTGAACTAATACGTCTTTTAAATATTAAGGCTGATGATCTTAAATAATCGATATTATTATTTCACCAAAAGCAACTTCATCTAATGAGTAATTTACATTCTATTAATCATGCCTATAGCATTTCCGATTTTCGTGAAATAGCAAAACGTAAATTACCTAAAGGTCTCTTTGAATTTATTGATCGTGGTAATGATGATGAAATTGCTATGCAAGAGAATATAGAGGCGCTAGCTAGGATTAAATTAGTGTCTAGGGTCTTAACCGATGTTTCTAAACGTAATTTATCTATTGAACTGCTAGGAAAGCAGCAAGCCTTACCCTTTGCCATCGGCCCAACAGGCTCCGCAGGACTGACCTGGTTTGAGGGAGAAATCGCTCTTGCCAAAGCCGCCGCAAAATTAGGTATTCCTTTTACTCTAGCTACTGGCTCAATGACAGCTATGGAGCGGGTGGTTAGCGAAGCGGGAGGTACTTTATGGTTTCAACTCTACTTATGGCCAGATCGATCTTTATCACACCAGCTCGTTCGAAGAGCTAGTGCAGCTGGCTATGATGCACTTGTTTTTACGGTTGATACGCCCGTCGCACCTGGTCGGGAATATAACCTTCGAAATGGTTTTGTGATTCCTTTTCAATTTACTCGTCATAATGTGATCGATGTTTTAAAACACCCAGGCTGGCTTCTTGGTGTGATTGGAAAATATCTAAGTCATTCTGGCTTACCGAAATATGCCAATTTTCCAGAGCATATGCAAACTAAAATTACCGCCCTACCAATGGGAAGGTCAATGGCTACAAATGAAAGTATGTCCTGGGAAGATTTAAAAGAACTCCGGAAGATTTGGCCAAGAAAACTAATCGTCAAAGGTATTCAACATCCAGAGGATGCTAAATTAGCAATTCACTACGGCGCTGATGCAATCGTGGTTTCTAACCATGGCGGAAGGGTTCTAGATAGCTCCCCAGCGACCATCGATATCCTACCCAGAATTGTCGAGCATGTTAATCAGCAAGCAACCATCCTAATCGATGGAGGCTTTCGAAGAGGGAGTGACATCATCAAAGCTCTGGCCCTTGGCGCGGACGCAGTTCTTTTGGGTCGCGCGCCGTTATATGGCACTGCAAGTGCCGGACAAACTGGCGCTGAGCGTGTTTTAGGTCTGTATAAAAATGAAATTGACCGAGTCCTAGGACTAATTGGCTGCCAGGACGTGAACGATTTGAATCCGAGCTATTTATTTACCAAGTAATTATCTTTGATCCAAGCTATTGAAGATCTTGAAATATCCCAGATTGATAAACAATGTTGCCGCCAACAATGGTTAGTAAGGATTCAATATCCTTGATCTGATCGGTAGGAATCGAATAGTAATCGGAATTAAGAACCGCTAAATCAGCAAACTTACCGACCGCTAATTCACCCCGCATATCTTCCGCGTTAATAAACCAAGCACTACCCTTGGTATATATCTTTAAAGCATCTATCCGGCTTAGTAAATGATTCGGTATTCTTGTTGTCTGTCCATCGACACTCCGTCCATCAATCATCCACTGTAAAGCTATAAAAGGATTAAATGACATGACCCGATGCGCATCAGTCCCACCACCAACAGCAATATCCATAGCTAAAGCTTTTGATATTAACGGCATTGCGTTTAGTTGCTCTAGGCCATATTTTTTCTTAAAAAAACTAGTCCGATAATACATTGCATTTTGAACCAACCAACCAATACCAAGTCGTTTCATCTGCATTAACGTTTGATCCGAAATATTATTCAAATGCGCGATAGACCACCTTAAAGACTTAATTTTTTCTTGGGCATTTAACTCATCAATTACCTCGAATAAATGATGGACACTTTCATCGAAGTGCCAATGAAAAGTAACCGTTAATTTCTTTTCAATGGCCCATGCCAAAACAGTGCGTAATGTATCTTTATCTGTTTGTATTGGACGTTCGTTGTTATACATACCCCAAGTAACATTTTCACCAATACCGTTAAACTTTAAAAAATCATCACCAAAACCCATTGGCAGTTCAGTAGTTAATTCTTTAAAATCCGCGAGTTCATAGCCCTTTCTGGGTGCTGACAAACTATAATTAACCCGAATAGTTAAATTTTTTTCTCGCCATAGTCTAAATAATGCGTTATAAGATTGCAGTGGTAAGTTATAACCTCCTGGATCAATAACTCCTGTAATACCATAACGGTTGAGGGCTTCAAAGAAAAGTTTCGTGCCTTGTAATTGATCCGATAGAGCGAATGGTGGGAGTAATTCATAAACATCACTGATCGTTCGGGCATTACCTGTTAGCCAACCAGTCACCCTACCCGTGGGATTTATTTCTACCTGTAATCTAGAAAATAGCTCCGCATTTGTATCAAGTCCAAGCTTTGCTATCCCCTTTGGAGAAATAAATACTGACGAATATTGTTCTTGAATATATAGATGGTGATCGGGAGCCGCAGCAATTAACTCAGCTTGACTAGGCTTTCTACCATCTGTAAATTGCGCTTCAATCCATCCACCAGCTATGACCAACCAAGTTCCCTTAGGACGAACCTTAGCCGCCTGTGAAATCTCTCGTAAAGCCTCCTGAATAGTTCGAGCCTTCATCCAACTTAACTCTGACTGAAAACTCAGACCCGCCCTAATGGCATGGATGTGTGAGTCAATCAAGCCAGGAACTACCGTGGATTGATGCAGATTAATCTGTTGTGTATTAAGCCCAATAAATGACCGCATCTGTTCAGTAGTGCCTAGGCCAAGAATGATACCTTGACCAATGGCCAAGGCCTCAACTTGACTACCATCAAATAGCACAATCTTCCCATTGAATAAAACTCGTTCAGCAATTGGCTTGGCAAAAGCAGTGCTAGTTACTAGATACAGAACAATGAAACAACTATAGAAAAAAAAGCGCCTTATAAATATCACTTCACTTTTTGCATCATACAGTCAGTTTCAATTAATTTCACCGAAGATCTAGGACGTCTTACTAGTCTGGTTTGTTTATATCCTGGTTTTTCACAAGTAATGGTGATGTCTTCAGCTACAGTGGTCGGAGTAACATGACTTCGATATAGACCTAAAATATTTGCCTGTACCACTACGGGCTGACCTGTTTTAGGTTTTAAAAAAATAGTTGCCTTGGGAATATTAGAACCCCTCTCATCGCGCACAAACCCAAAAAAAGCAGGTCCAGCAACTCCCGTATCGTCTGGATAACCGTCTTCAAGACCACCAGCAAAACTAAAAAAAATTGTACTAATCATCAATGTTAAAAAAATGAGTTGTCGAAACATCATAGTTCTCACCATCGCCAATAAAACTTTAAGGAGTAAATCAATACAGGAACTAATAAAAGAGAGGTCCACCATGTAACTGACAAAGGTATTTTTTTACTCATCCGATCAGGCAATAAGCCAATCAATATTGCACAAAAACCTGCGCCTATTGATGCTGTGGCAATCCATCCATACCAATACATACCTGGTCCATCGTCCGGGGTAGCAGCACTCCATCCCCATTCAAAGCGATTCGATGCAGGATAAAAGGTAAAGAGTGGCAACTTCCATACATCACTAATTAAATAAAATAAAGAAGTCATGGCAGAAAAAATAACTGCCATCGAGCGATATCTCGGTGATTCTTCTTTTAGCGATAAATTTTGATGAGTGGTATTCCTTGGCATTAAGATCCATACCCCCGCACGTTATTTACAATATGCCCAATTAAAAAAGCATACCAACAAACACCAGTTAAAAATAAAGTAATGCACTTCCGGGCTAAGTCATATTCGATGTTCTTCATATGCTTCCAAACATAAGAATATATAGGTAACATTCCTAAACCAAAAACGACTAAATGCTCCTTCATCTCAAATACGCCTAAGGTCTTATATAACTCTTGTTGCTCAATAGGAATCCTGACATAGATCCGATACTGCGCATAAATCCAAGCACCAAAGATGAAACTACAGATCCATAAGTAACAGATTGCTTTGGTATATTTTTGCGCTGTGACTGCTCGAAAATGGGTTACAAAAGAATCATCTACACGAAGTCTTTTAACGGGTATTAAAACGGCCATGGACTGATGGGTTAAAGCCCCAAGCAATGCGACTGAGATTAATCCATGGATTAATAAAAGAATTGTCCAAAAGGTGTTTTCAGAAATATAGTCGTATAACCAGTCCATCTTTTTACCTATTAATTAGCTGGCGCGCCTTTTAAAATCCAAGCAATAATCAAACTCGTATTTTCTTCAGTAACCTGCGGATGGGCAGGCATTGGGATCTTACCCCAAGCGCCTGCACCGCCATTACGAACCTTAGAAACTAATAATTTTTGGGCATCCACTTGATTTTGATATTTCTCAGCCACACTCTGAAATGAAGGACCTACCAATTTAATAGCCGTCTGATGGCATACTAAACAGCCATTTTGCCCCGCCAAACTTGCCACAGTCTTGTTATCCTGGGCCATTGTTTGACTACTGAGTAAAACCAAGAATAATGGTAATAAATACTTGTGCATATGAATAACTCTCATCAGAAAACTTTTAATTAGCTAAAGGATTGGGACGTATCTGAACCTTAAACACCTTTGGATTAGAATCTTTGTTGCCATCACCGCTATGGAAATTAGTTCTTGTTCCAGAAGTTGTCCAGACTGCGCGACCCTTCCAACCTGTGTTTACATCATCTATCCGTCCATCTACGTTTTTGGTAAAAAATCCTAATGGGTATGGAACCCTTAAATTCACTAATTTACCATCCACCACAGCGATTAAGGCCTCGCCACCACTAGAAGATGCAATTGGTACGTCTTTACCCAAACCGAGAGTGTTGTGTAAGTCTACCCAGATATAGTACGCACCATCTGCACTTCCGCTTGGATCATTCACATTTTTAAATTGTGGTCCAGGTAGCTTATATAAAGTCCAACCTTCAGGACAATGCTTACCCTCAGCAGTGGTTGGACCATTCATCGGCCCCCGACATTTGCGACGATCTAAACTAGCGATCTGGCCACTTCCCAGAACAGTCCAAGCTACACCTTTGGAGTCCACGTCTACTCCCCGTGAACCAAAAGTTCCCTCAGGCGATTGAAAAATCTCTGATAAAGCCGTATTACTTGGATCAGCACCCGGAACTAAACGAATTAAATAACCCGGTTGATCTATCCTAGAAAATCCAACATCCATCGATTGACCCCAAATAGAATCATCAGCTGGACTTGGCTGAACACCATAAAATGCTGCCATAATCCGCTTATCTTTAGAGGGGTCTAAGGGTTGATTCGCCTCAACATACTCGTCCCGCTTTCCATTTCCGTTCGTATCTACAATGACCGGTGTCCAACCTTGTGATTTTTGCTCGTCTTTCGTTTCTAAATACATTTTCGTATTTAACCAACCGACAACGCCAGATGCTGGAGAGCCAGCACTAGTCCATAACGTGTCATTCTTATCCCGAGCAAAGTACAAGTGATGCGTTGTAAAACAAGTACTAATTAAACTCCACTCTTTTGACTTTGGGTCATACATCGAAAGTTGTCGAGCCGATTCGTTTAAAGGTACAACCTTGGCTGAGGGATGATCAGAGCCCTTTTTACAAAAATCAGGATTAGGACTGTTACGTACACGAGCAGCAAACCACAATTTGTCACGCTGGTCCCATATTAAATTATGAATACTCGTATGACCATCCCAAATAGGATCCTTACCCCAATAAGCGGATTGTCCTAATGGTAGACTTAACGAAGAATGTGTCTTCGGGTCTGCATAAGGCATCCGAATCTGTGTTGCAGTATGGGTTTTAGGATCTAAAACAGGTACTAAATCAGTACTCTCTTCTGGTGCACCAAAAATAAATCCGTTTGCATTAATCGTCGGATTTCTTTTATCTGTAGAAATAGAATCATGTAAATAATGCTTCGGTGTCGACCAGTCCCACATTGAATAGACTACATTGCGTTCAATACCTTGTGGGCGATTTGGTTTAGCAAATGGGACTTCTCCCTTAGCAACTCGATCAGTCCAATCAGAGAAAATAGATAAGGCTCTTTCAGGGCCCAAACGACCTAAACCTAAAGCCATATTTTGCATCGCTTGGCCAGCTTGAGTCCGATGAGCCCATGCTAGTTCAGAATCCCCACTAGCCATTTTCTTAAAGACTTCTGGTATATCCCGTATACCACGCGATCCAAAGGCATGACAGGATTGACAAGAATTTTTTACCGTATCAACCCAGTAATACTGCTTTTTCATCACGGCAGGAATACCATTGCCTTTTTCACCCGTTCCAGGAAACTCGTTTTCCTTGGGAATATTCAACATCGAATACCAATACATGCCCGGATAGTACTGGGCAGCAGCTTTTGCCGATGGTGCCTGCACCGCAGTTAAATCAACTGTTTGTCCAGGCTTAGCCTTTTTCTTAGCAGAATCAACTAGGCCATAACCCCTTACCCATACTTGATAGTTTGCACTGGGTAACTCCGGAATTAAGTATCGCCCCTGTTCGTCAGTAACAACAATTTTGGCAAATTTTGTAGGCAAGTCGGTTGTTTCAGCTATGACCCATACACCCGCCTCAGGACCCTTCGATCCTTTCACAGTGCCACCAATATCACTTGCCGAAACATTCACTGCGGGGGCAGCGTTGCTTAGTGACACAGCGAAACTTAAGACAATTGGCAATAACCATCGACTAAAAATACAATTCATATTGATCTCCAAAATATAATTATTTCTATTCATAACTCTAACATTATTTATTATGTTTCTAGAAAATATAATAAAAATTATCTAAGAGTAAACCCCTATAAATCATCATATTTTTATAAATATTTAATCTTGAGGGTTTATCAGACTTGCTTATTTATTTAAATTATCCATAGAATTCATAAGTAAATTATTTCTTTCGCTAATTTCATTCTTAGGAATTCACCATGTTCAAAAAATTATGTAATAAATCTTCATCATTGATCGGCCTTCTAGCTCTTGCGAGTTTTTGTATATCAACGCAGGCCCAACTGCTTGCACGGAAAGATTTGACAGCAGCGTTGGCAATTACCATTACACAAACAGCTATTGCAACTTGTAAAGCAAATGGATATAACGTTTCAGTAACTATTGTTGGTCGTGCTGGAGAAATCATCTCACAAGTAAGAGGCGACAATACAGGTCCCCACACAGTAGAAAATAGTATGCGAAAAGCTTATACATCTAGGACATTTCGTAGCCCATCTGGCGATACTGAAACACGCTTAAAAAATGATCCCGCTTTCGCTCTTATTCATTTGAGTAATGTGATTGCTAATCGGGGCGGCCTACCAATTAAGGTAGGAGATGATACGATTGCTGGAGTTGGTATTTCCGGTGCACCTGGTGGCGATAAAGACGAAGCATGCGCTAAAGCAGGAATAGATAAAGTCTTAGATCAACTTATTTAATTTTCTAATTTCAAGGTTTTAATTGATGAAGATTCTCTCGTACCGACCTTTTAGCGCTAAAAGTTTTTATCTACTTCTGGCAAGTCTATTAATTACTCCAGTAATCCATGCTAACGACCGGATTCAATATAACCCGCAAGCCAAGCTACAAATCACCATTTCAGAAGTAGAGTATCGTAAAACCGCTAGTGGCCGATCTTTGATAGCTCGAATCTATCAACCCGCTGGAACTGGTCCATTCCCAACAGTAATTGATCTGCATGGTGGCGCATGGAATAATAAAGATCGTTTCGCTGAACAACCAATGAACCGAGCGATTGCCGAAAGTGGCGTTTTAGTAATAGCTATTGATTTGACCTCCGCAAAAGAACTACCCTATCCCGCAAATGTCCTAGATGCAAATTATGGCGTTCGCTGGGTCAAACATCATGCTAAGCAATGGCGAGGTGATACATCCAAAATTGGTCTATATGGTAGTTCTAGCGGAGGACATATTGCAGAGTTACTTGGCCTTCGGCCCAATGATCCAAGGTATAACTCACTAGTCCTTCATGAAGCGCCACAAATCAATGCTAGAGTGGACTACATCATGGTTAGGTCACCAATCAGTAATCCCTATGCCCGTTATCAAAATGCTCTAAAGCTAAAACGGCCACATATGATTACAAATAATATTAATTATTTTCGACCTATGGAGTCAATCCATGAAGGTAATCCCCAAGAAATTTTAGATCGAAAAGAGTCTGTAGAACTTCCTCCTCTTCTCATCATGCAAGGCGACTTAGACGATAATGTTTTGCCAATCACTCAAGAACAATTTATTAAAAGCTATAAAGCAGCAGGCGGTAATGGCCAACTCATTGTTTTTAAAGACAGTGAGCATGAATGGGTTGCTCAGGAAAGTGTCCAAACAAATAAGGCAAGACAAACAGTGAGGGAGTTTATTGCACGTCAGTATCAGTAACTAGGAATCAGCCTAGACTACTAATCGATATAAATTTCTTGGGTTATTCCAAAAAACAAGGTCAGACAAGGACTTTCCTAAAACGTCTTTGATGAGGGTTATATCACTAACATCAAAAGGTCTTTTAGCGCGTGTTGATGGTAAATCAGTCCCAAATACCAACGCATTTGGACTATGCCTAGCTACTGCCTCAAGCATTTTAGGCACATTCATATTCACACGACCGAACCCCGTCGCCTTTACGCAAGCCCCCGCATCTACTAAATCAAGAAGAACTGGCAGACCCTTCTCTGTCATACCCAAATGATCAATTACAATCTTAGGTAATTTTGATAATTTAGCTACGTGTGGAGCTAAAGCAGCCGCGTCAGCATAAATTTCAGCATGCCAATTACCAACTTGATGAACTCTATTCGCAAATGAGACAATTTCATCAACCGAATCAACTCGCCCCCGAAAGATATTAAAACGTAAAGCCCTGACTCGAAGATTAGTTAACTCTAAAACCTCTTGATCTGTAATTGAATTTGGTACCTGAGTAACGCCAACCCACTGCGGACCCAGAATTGCTAAAGTAGCCTTTAAATAACTTTGATCAAAGCCATGAAATGATCCTGAAACAATAGCTCCAGAGGAAACTCCTAATGGTACAGTCTGCTGACGATAATCATTTAATGTATATGGAGGGGGAATGTATCCTTGATTTTCAATAATCGGGTAACGTGGATCAATGATATGACAATGAGAATCAAATACTTTTTGAGACAGGCTAATACCAACACACCCCATCAAACTAGAACCAAGAATACTAGTTCCACTAACTAAAAATTTACGTCGACTAATGGGCATTTGGTCCTTTATAGGAGTCTTACTAAAGTTACTTTAATTGAATGAGCTTGGATTGTTGATTTGATGATTCAACAATCGCCTCAAGTACCTTGATATTATCAATGATCTGATCATTGGTATAACGATAAAATCCCTTACCAAGAATTGCAGCAGCCCATGAATCAAAGTTCTTGAGAACTACATTCGTAGCAGGAAATACTTGGTGCTTTCTTTTTGCTTCCGAATTTGTTATCGTTAATTCAGATGGTAATCCCCAGTCTACATTACCATTTTCTTTCACCTCTATCCAACCAAGACTTCCAAAGACGGTAATTCGGCCATGAAATGGCGTGGTCGATAAACAAGTGATTGATGCTGTGGCTCCACAACGAAAATCTAGCTGAACAAATACCTGATCTTTGCCAACTGCATTTTCTAATACCCTTGCAGTCTTAGCACGAACCTGTGTTGGGCAACCCATAAAAGAAATAAACAAATCTGTTAAATGAACCCCCAAGGCAGTTAAAGCTCCAGCAGGAGCGTGCTCATCTTGAACTCTCCAATTACTCGCATCCATCTTGGCAAATAAATTATGGCTAACATTTGCCTCTAAATGAAGAATTTGACCTAATGAGCCACTCTGCACAGCTTTTAATAGCTCCTCAAGCCCTGTTTCAAAACGTCTTTCATGCCCAATCCCTAATACAAAGTTCTTTTCTTTACAGGCTTGTACAATTAGCCTCGCACCATGACTCGATAAAGCCAATGGCTTTTCACAAAAAAGTTGTTTACCTGCAGTAATAATCTGCAATGCCTGCTCTTCGTGCAAACGATGCGGCGTAACTAAAATAATCGCGTCTACTGCAGGTATCGCTAAGACTTCATCAAGATCTCGGCATGCAACTAAATGATGCTCTTGAGTAAATTCATGCAGTTGCTCAATTTGCAAGTCAACACCATGAGTAACCTGTATATACTGACTGGTCTTTAGGTAAGAAATAATTTGCTTACCCCACCAACCCAATCCGACAACTGCCGCTCGAATCATTTTATTCTCCTAAAGAGATACCTTCATTCAATTTATCCAGCTGTATAGCCACCGTCAGGATAGATCGTTTGACCCGTAATAAAACCTGCCGCAGATGTCAGCAAAAAATAAATACTTCCGACAATATCCTCTGGCTCCCCAAGTCGACCTAGAGGGATTCGACTTAACATTCCTTCACGGGTTATTTTTCCTGGACCCTCTTCGGCAAACATCCAAGCGGATATGGGAGAACGGAATACTGTAGGGCCAATAGCATTAATTGTGATTTGATGACGACCCCATTCGCAAGCTAAAGTTCTTACCAATGAATCAATGCCAGCCTTTGATGTGCAATAAGCAGTATATCCTGCGGGATGCCCTAACTTGCCCCTGGTCGAAGATAAGATAACAACACTACCACCCTTACCAGCTTTAATCATCTGCCTACCCGCTGCTTGGCATACTAACCAAGGAGCCCGCAGGTTCGCATCCATCACTCGTTGCCATTCATCAACATGTAAGTCTACAATATCTGCAACGTGATTAGTCCCGTTAGTCACTACAACACCATCTAAAGAACCAAAATTCTTCACCGCCAAGGAAACCATCTGTTCAGCATTCTCTGGGTTATCTGGCCAACAACTAATAGTCACTACCTCTGTCCCAAAACCTTGTAGGTCTTTTTCCAAATCGAGCAGTCCCGCTTGATTATTATCGGCCAAAGTTAAACGCGCCCCACCCTTTGCTAAGCCAATTGCAACAGCCTTACCAAGTGAACCTGTCGCACCACTGATTAAAATTGATTTTCCGAGAACAGAAAAACGCTTAGATGGATCAAAATCTTCCAAATTCATGGACTTCTCCCTAATAAAAAAAATTGGCGCAATTACTCTTGCGCCAAATAAGTAAAATTTTTACTTATCGAACAATTGATTCCCATGTTGGACAGGATTGTTTTTCAGGGGGTAAGTCGTAATTTGCTAAAGTCGCTTTCTCAACCACAATTGCCGGAAAAATAATTTCTTTAGGAACAGGCATTTTACGAACCGCACGAATTACGGACATCGTTGCAAAACATCCCTGTAAAAATGGTGCCGCATCTCCACTAGCGAGCATCTTGCCAGCACGAATTGCTTCAACAGCTTCTTTACTACCGTTAATCCCAACTATCAAGGCTTTTCTATTGGCCCCTTCTAATGCCTCTGCAATCCCGGTAGCCATTGCGTCATTGGCGGCTAATACTCCATCAATCTTGGGATAGGTTTGCATCAAATTCTCCATAACCTGCAATGCTTGTAAGCGTTGATAATTAGCTGGCTGAGATGCGAGTAATTTGATGTCAGGAGATTTTTCAATAGCATTTTTAAAACCACGTACACGATCCGTATTTCCAAGTACGCCCCGAACACCTTCAACAATAATTACATTCCCTTTACCGTTTAAGGCCTTTACTAGTGCTGTACCCGCAGCAAACGCGGTATTGTAGTCATGGGCGCCAACAAAATTTGCAAAGTTGCCACCTTCTGATCTGTCCGTAGCATTGACTACTGTAATATTTGCTTCGTTAATTTTTTTGACTCCTGGCGAAATAGCCTTGTAATCGACTGGAATCAATACAATTCCATTTGGTTTTTTTACAACAACATCATCAATAGAACTCAACTGCTCAGGAATACTGTCAGGCTTCGTAGGAATGTAATGGGTTGTAGATGCTCCCATTTGTTTAGCAGCTGAATCAGCCCCTAAACGAAAGGCTTGAAAAAATGGATTAGTCTGATTCTTCGTGAAAACAGCAATCTTTTCATCCGCCGCAATGACCTTACCAGGTATCCCAAGTGTTAACCCCATCATCAGCAATACTATTCTTGTACTCTTGAATTTCATTTTGTCTCCCCTGTATTAAAATAATTTTTGAATTTATTTACATCACCATACTTACACAACACTTTTCCTACGTAAGATTAAATCTAATAAAACGGAAACTATAATAATTACCCCCGTTACTAATGCTTGTAAATTTCCATCAATAGATAGTATATTCATCCCATTTAATACCAGTGTCAAGATTAGAGCACCAATTAAAGTTCCTAACATCGTACCAACACCACCAAATAAGGAAGTTCCACCAATTAATACTGCAGCAATTGCCGGCAATGTTAAAGCTTCTCCAATATCACCCTCAGCAGAATTTAAGCGTGCTAAAAAAACTAAACTAGCTAACCCAGCAGTAATCCCGCTCAAAATATAAACCAGTAATAATCGCCTAGTTACAGGGACACCAGATAATCTAGCAGTAACAGGATTGGCTCCAAGAGCATATATTTGTTGACCAAAAATAGTATAGCGTAGAAAAATAGAGCCAGAAATTAAAAAGAATAACATCATATAAATGGGCACAGGGATACCAAACCAATATCCACTTCCAATCATTCGAAATGATTTCGAAAAACCATTAATTGTCGCTCCAGCCATAAAGTAATAGGTTATACCGTGCAAGATCCACAACATACCATAAGTGGCGATAAAAGACGGCAAACGTAAGAGAGTAACCAGTAAACCATTAGCCAAACCAATTAGTGCACCACAACAAATTCCAGTTAAAAAACCTAGGGTTGTCGAACCAGTCGCTAACAATACCGTTCCAGCCAGACAGGCTGACATCCCAACGTTCGCTCCCACTGATAAATCAATACCAGCCGTTAAGATGACAAGTGTCAAACCAGAAGCCATTAAAAATAAAAGGCTAGCCTGCCTCAATACATTTAATAAGTTATTTACTGTCAGAAAAGCTTCTGATAAAAAAGATAATCCAATACAAATAAATATCACAACAAACAAACGATAAAAAAGCGCACTTAATTCATCCGAGTTTTTTAAATTAGGAAATATCGGCATCATTTACTCAGGATTTCATCTTCATACTATCAATCAATAAAGCTACTAAAACAAGTAACCCAATACTTGCGACCTGAACTGAGGAAGGCACACCCAATAAATTGAGACCATTTCGTAAGACCCCGACAGTTAATACACCTAGCAGCGTTCCAAGTAACCAACCATTACCCTTCTCAAATGAAGTTCCGCCTACAACAACTGCCGCGATCGCATCAAACTCCATTCCAATCGCCGCTGTTGGATGACCCGCACTCATTCTAGCTGTCAATAATATCGATGCAACCCCAGCCATTAAGCCACTAAAAGCATAAACAGCTAAATGGTAAAAATTTGTACTCACACCAGCTAAATTTAAACTCTCACGATTTCCACCAATTGCACATACGTAAATACCAAAGCGTGTCTGATATAACAAAAAATACGTTATAAAATATGCAATTACACTAAATATTAGAGGAATTGCCACACCTCCTACTTTGCCGTTATAGGCCAATTGCACAATTTCACCGACATCGGTTATGCTCTGACCATCAGTCACAACCAAAGCTAAACTCTGACAAATTCCTAAAGTTCCTAAGGTAACGACAAACGGTGGTAATTTCCAATAGACAATAATGCTGCCATTAATGAGACCAACCAATAATCCACTGCACATTGCCAAACAAATGGCTATTGGCAAACTATGTGTAACTGATAAGGTGTAAGCCATAACCACCCCGCAAAAGGTTAGCAAGGCACCTATAGACATGTCAATCCCCTCGGTCATAATAACGAGAGTCATCGGTAGAGATATTAATAACAGAATACTTGACTGTAAGCCAATGTTTGTTAAATTACTTACTGATAAAAAATCTTTGCTCAAAATTCCAAAAAAAAATATCCCGACCATCAACATCATTGCAACACCAGGAATCCGTTGAAAATAATTACGATATCCTAAATTTTTTGAAAGTATGTGAATATTAGACATCAGCCATTCCCAGTTTTAAAACGTTTGCTTCATTAATTAAATCCCCCGACAACTCTCCTGAAATAGTTCCCTCACGCATCACATATACACGGTCACAAACACGGACTATTTCTGATAGCTCAGAACTAATTAATAATACGGCGGCGCCATCCTGTACTAATTTATAAATTAATGAAAATATTTCCGATTTAGATCCGACATCAATACCCCGTGTTGGCTCATCAAAAATAAATATTTTTGATTCTGTTGATAACCATTTACCAATTACAATTTTTTGCTGATTACCACCACTCAAGACTAGAGCTGGACGTTTGCCTGAGGGTGTAGCAATTCTTAGCCGAGTAATTAAATCATTAGCAACTTGCTCAGAACGACTTAAGCGAATCCAATTACTCGGAAAAAGTTTCTTTAATCCAGCTAATACAATGTTTTCTTCAACCGTTCGAATCAGTGCCAAACCTTCACTCTTCCGGTTTTCAGGTATTAAAGATAACCCTAATTCTACAGAATGAAAAGGTTCACCAACCCGATCGTTTCCAAAAACCTCGACACGCCCCGAAGTCACTGGATCAGCTCCAAAAATAGCTCGAGCAACTTCGGTTCTTCCTGAACCAACCAAACCGGCAAGTCCTACAATTTCTCCGCAACGAACTTCTAAATGAATATCTCGAATACCGTTACTAGAACATAAGTTCTCAACTCGTAAAGCTATTGCTCCGGGTTTAGAAACAAAATTTTTCTGATAAACCATATCGACTGTCCGCCCAACCATCATCTGAACTAGCTCGTCAGGAGTAGTCTTTTGAGGATCGGCAGAACCCACATATTGACCATCTCTTAATACCGATATTCGATCACCCATACTAAATACCTCAGCCATCCGATGTGAAATATATACAATCGCAACCCCTTGAGCTTTGAGCTTATGAATCATCTCAAATAGCAAAGTAGTCTCACGATCTGACAGTGCGGCAGTTGGCTCATCCATCACTAAAATTTTGGCATTTTGAGATAAGGCTTTGGCAATCTCAACCATTTGTTGTTGAGCTACGCCTAGTGTGTGCACTAAAGTATGCGTGTCATATTCCACAGATAAACTATCTAGGAGCCTGCGTGCCTCGGCATGCATCTTTGAATGATCAATCGTGCCAGGAATCCATCCTGAAAATTCTCTTCCTAAAAAAATATTTTGAGCAATATTTAAATAGGGGACTAATGAAAATTCTTGAAAAATAACCGCTATTCCAAATTTCTTCGCATCACTTGGACTATGAATTTCTATCTGCTCACCCTGGTAATATAACTCCCCAGCGTCAGCTTGATAGGCTCCACACAAGATTTTCATGAGAGTAGATTTGCCAGCACCATTCTCTCCGAGTAACATATGTACTTCGCCAGGAATTATAGAAAAAGATACTTGATCTAAGGCCTTAATACCTGGAAAGTTTTTTGAAATATTCTTAAGTTCTAATATTGGTTTCACTTGAGAACACTTTCTACATCAAGGCCTGCAGATCTTTCCACTTGTTTGACTATAGCAATATAATCTTCTTCGCCACCACCCTGAGCAATCAAAGCTTGATACATCTGCCTTAATGTAACTGTTAAGTGCAACGGCACACCATGTATCTTTGCAGCGTCTAAAATTAAATCGATATCCTTGGTCTGGGCAATAGCGGACATCGTACTTGTAAAATCTCTATCTTTTAATATAGGCGTCTTATATTTAACCATCGGCGATGCAACCGCACTTGTTTCCATGACCTCTAACATCTGCTGCCAATCTAAACCGCCCTTTCGCCCTAGGGCTAAAGCTTCGGCTATCATCCCAGCTGATACTGAAATCATCAAGTTAATGACCAACTTCATCAGCCTAGCTTGCTCTTGATTTCCTAAGAAAAAATGGTTACTTCCAACAAGCTTTAACAGAGGCAGTATTAATTCATAAGAAGATTGATTGCCTGAAGCCATGATGGTCAGTTGTCCTGCTTTTGCAACTGTTGGATTCCCCGATAATGCTACTCGAACATAATTCACTCCAAAGTGTTTTGCGCAAATAGCCACCTGCTCAGAAGCGCTTACAGAAACTGTACTCGTATCAGTAAAAGTACTCCCAGGCTGAGCTAAGGGTAAGACGCCATATTGACTCGTTGCAACATCCATTAAGACCTGGTCATTTGGCAAGGAAGAAAAAATATATTTTGACTGCAATAGCAAGGATTGGATATTCGAATGCACGATTGCACCTAGAGCCCTTGATAATTCAGCGCGCTCGGTACTTAGATCGTATATGTGCACTACAACACCAGCGTTGAGCAAGTGCGTGATCAATGGCAATCCCATCTTCCCAACACCAATCCATGCAATAGGTGATTGCAGTAATGTACTACTTAACATTGCCGTCTCCTAGATCAATGAACAATATGTATGATATTTAAATCATACATATTGCTTGATTATTTTTTTAGTGTGCCGCAGAACGTAATTGTTTCATCAGTCTCTTACCAGACTCCTCAAGCTTTAATTTACCAGTATGCAAATTTTCATATAAAAGCTGACCATTTCTCTTCTTCATCTCACCATTAATAATCACTGTATCAATATTATGCAAACTGGTTTGCATGATTACTGAAGATATCGGATCATGCACAGGACACATATTGATATCACTGGCTCGAATAATAACTACATCTGCTTTTTTCCCAACCCGCAAAGAACCGATTTGGTCTTCCATCTTCAATGCCTGCGCACCACGAATAGTGATCCATTCCAAAGCCTCTTTACAAGTAATGGTTGAGGTATCGGGTAACTTCCCATAAGCTTCTTTAGAGTGCGCATTATCGATGGCACGTTGCATACCCATCGCCATCCTCGCAACTGTAAACATATCTCCAGAAATTCCAGACTCTAAGTCTACGCCTAACGAGGGTGCACAGCCTAAAGCTTTTAATCGTCCAGTAATCGGGTAACCGTGCCCCTGAGCCATCTCGGTTTCTGGCGTCAGACTAAAAGTAACGCCTAAATCAATCATCATCTTTAACTGCTCGTCAGTTAAATTATTACCGTGCACAATATTATTATTACTTCCTAAAAGCCCCTCTTTGGCTAAACGATCCCAACCGTCCGGAGTTTTCGCCTCAGCTCCTGCACAGTGCATGCTGGCAATCAATCCCAATTCCCGAGCTAATAAAAAATCTTCTACAGCAACCTCATAGGTTGAATAATGCGGTCCTAAAATTGCCATACCTAAGGTGACTAAAGTATTTGGATTTTTAAACCGTGTAGCAAGCAGTCTTTCAATCTCAGATCTAGGATGTGGTATTTCACTAAAATGTTTTTGGCCTGGCTTTGGATCTGGCTTAGGCGATCCATGGAAAAATACTGCCCGTATACCCGATTCTTCTAAACCATCAATACCGCGATCGGTATGCGCTGGAGTCGGGTTGTTATGACACCAATCACCTAAAGTGGTCGTTCCACAATTAATTTGATTTAACGCGCCAAACAAATTAGCAATATAGACATCATCAGGTACAAAATTAGTAGCTAAACCAGCGTGCATATTTTTAAAATATTCTAGGATCGTCCAATTACTGCTAGCACCTCGCAAGGCTGTTTGCCAAGTGTGTGTATGCGCATTCACTAATCCCGGGATTACGATACTGCCCTGCGCATCGATAATCAAAGCATCCTTATTCGATATACCAACACCTATCGCACTAATGACATTACCCTCAATGAGGATATCGCCACAATCAAAATCCCCCGTAGCCTCATCCATAGATACAATCATGGCATTTTTAATTAATATATTTGACATTGATCTCTCTTTTTTATTCTATGCTTACTACACACTATATATGAAAACTGTTGGCTATCAAGTTGACTGGTAACTAATTAACATTCAACTCAATACTCTTCAGACACGAAAGTCATTGAAGTTATTTTGATGGCTTCACAAGACGACTTTTACTAAGAGCTTCTACTTGCTTCTACTTAATAGCTAATAATTCCACATCAAATATTAAGGTGGCATTAGGTGGTATAACTCCCCCCGCCCCACTAGCACCATATCCCATAGACGCAGGAATAATTAGTGTTCTCTTACCACCGACCTTCATACCCTGTACACCATCGTCCCAACCTTTAATCACTCGTCCACCACCTAATGGAAATCCAAATGGCTGGCCACGATCTACAGAACTATCAAATTTCTTACCCTTATTATCTTTTGACTTGGTATCAAACAACCATCCCGTATAGTGCACTGAAACATTCGCCCCAGCTTTAGCCTCCACCCCAGCCCCCACTACTGTGTCAATTTTCTTAAATTCAGTAACAGTTCCTTGCACCGGAGTTACAGGCTGAGCATGAGCGCCACCAAAAAAAGAACTCAGCACAATTAAAATTTTTGATAAATAACGCTTCATAAATAAACCCATCCTAGTAATTAAAAATCTTTTTTAAAAAATTACTTCTTCAATTAACCTCAGCAATCAAATAGTTTATTCCTACTCGACCTTTGCACCAGACTCCTTAACTGCTCTGTAAATACTTGGCGCTTCCTGCTTTAATTCTGCAATAAAATCCTCAGTGGATTTAGATGGGCTAATATCAAGTCCTTGGACTGCAAATCGTTCTTTGACGCCAGCTTGCAATAAACCTTTCGTCGTAGCATCAAATAATCGCTTAATGACCGCGTCAGGTGTTCCTTTAGGAACATAGATCCCATACGAAAAATCCATATTGTAGTTTTTTAACCCGCCTTCAAGTGCACTAGGTATTCCAGGGATGGCATCTGACCTTTTGGAACTCGTCAAAGAGATTGGTCTTAACATACCACTTTTTAGAAATCCCATAACCGTTGCTGGTGTGGCAAACATCACCTGTGTGTCACCAACGATAGTTGACTGAGCAGCCGCACCGCCACCCTTGAATTGAATCGTTGCAAACTTGACCCCTGCAGTAGACTCAAATAAAGCAGATGCTAAATGCGGTGAGGATCCATTGCCAGATGATGCATTAAATAACTTATCAGGATTTGCCTTCGCATAAGTAATTAAGTCCTGTAATGTGTTGAAAGGAGTTTTATTGTGAACCACAATAATCATCGTTCCAAGAGACACTTTTGAAACCGGCAGCAACTCTTTGTCCGGATCAAAGCCCAATTTCGGAAATAATGCCTTGATCTGGGCATGAGGCGCTAACAAACCAATCGTATAACCATCTCCAGGTGTCTTACTTAAAATATCCGTGGCAATCGATCCACCCGCGCCAGGTTTATTATCGACCAAGACATTCACATTTAATTCTTTAGAGATGGCGTCTGCAGTAATTCGCGCTACAAAATCAGCTGAGCCACCAGGGGGATAACCCAAAATCAAACGAATTGGTTTTTGTGGGAATTGCTCCTGAGCTACGACTCCAAACATTAGCAGGATCCCCAAACTCAAAATAACGAACTGGGCACAAACTCTAGAGCCAATTCTCACCGACATTTGACATACTCCAATACACTGTAAATGCATCGTTATTTTTCCTTTGTCATTATTTTGAGGTCTTGCATCGTTCATATTAAAAAACTGGCTGCTATCCAATCGTCAACTAAACCCCTCGAAATACAGGTGTTCTTTTCTCCAAGAAAGCAGCTCGACCCTCTTTGTAGTCCTCACTCGCAAAACACGCATCCACTAATCTGGACACGAGGGCAACATCGCGGTCTTTTTCAAGCACCGCGGACTGCAATACAGCCGCTTTAATAGCCTTCATCGTCAAGGGCGCATTCTCGGCCATTGAACCAACATACTTACTTGTCTCTTGCTCGAGTAGATCTGATGGATGAACCTGCGTGACATAACCCATTCGGAGCGCCTCGGCAGCATCAAAGCGTCTTGCTGAAAAGAAAATATCAGCCGTGTTAGCTGGCCCAATAACGTTGATAAAACGGTTTACACCCTCAAATCCATAGCCTAAGCCTAAACGTGCAGCAGGCATTCTGAACTGAGCATCTTCTGAGCAAATGCGCATATCACAAGCAACTGCAAACCCTAAGCCACCACCAAAACAGTAGCCACGAATACTCGCCACCACTGGTTTAGAACACAGAGTTGGAGCCAGATAGGCCTCGGCCACAGCCTGGTTATAAATTTCTTGCTGATCAGCGCTACCTCGTAACTGATCAAATTGACTAATATCCGCACCAGAAATAAAAGCCTTCTCACCACCCCCCTTGACTACGATGACGCGCACCTCTGGGTCTTGGTCAAATTCACGCATCGCCTTGGGAACGCCGAGCCACATATCTAAACTCATGGCATTCATTTTCTGGGGATTTGAAAAAATAATATTGCCAATCGGTCCTTCTTTTTTTGTAATAATTTCTGCCATGATTTTCCAGTGATTAATAAGTTTTAAATAACTGCCTTTGTGCGTAAATCTTTAATTTGCTCCTCGGTATATCCCAGTTCTTGTAACACTTCATTGGTATGCTGTCCTTGTAACGGGGAACTACTCACAATTTTAGCTGGGGTTCTAGTTAATTTAACCCCTTGATTTAATAAATTTAACTCGCCAAGCTCCGGATGAGTTACTTTTACAGTCGATTGTAAATGCTTTACTTGTGGATCCGCAAAGACTTCATCCATTTGGTAAATTGGACCACAAGCTATGTGTCCACCCAGCAATATCTCCATCCAATCAGCAGTGGTCTTTTCAAGAGTCATTTTACTCAAGGCTTGATTTAAACTTTGACGATGATCAGATCTTCCCTTCGGAGTCCTATATTGCATATCCTGCCACAAATCATCTCGGCCAGTCACCCGACAAAAGTTCTCCCAACCAGTGGAGCCGGTGACTGCGATATTAATAAAACCGTCCTTAGTAGGATAAGCCGATGTTGGCATATAACTCGGGTGATCATTACCCATCTGTTTAGGCACATCGTTGGCAATCGTATAACGCGCTGCCTGAAAGTCTAAAAGAGTAATACCCGCTGATAATAAATTCGATTGTACCCATTGACCTTGACCGCTAACTTCTCGCTCAAGTAGTGCAGTCAAAACACCTAAACCACCCAGTAAACCAGCTGTAACATCAGCAATAGCAGCGCCAGCCCGCATCGGACCTTCACCCGCCTTACCAGTTACTGACATCAACCCAGAAAGACCCTGAGCAATCTGATCCAAACCAGGTCGACTGGCATAGGGCCCGTCCTCTCCAAAGCCTGAAATACTTACTAAGATAATTCTTGGATTGATTGCCTTTAAGGTCTCATAATCAATTCCTAAACGAAATTTCACATCAGGCCGATAATTTTCAACAACCACATCAGCAGTTTTGACTAATTCATAAAAAATTTTCACGCCCTCTGGCGACTTCAAATTTAAAGTCAACGATCTTTTATTGCGATGTAAATTTTGAAAATCAGAACCGTCCCGAGGACCTGCTAAATTTTCATATACAGGGTTTTCAATCTTTAGAACGTCTGCCCCAAAATCAGCTAATTGCCGGACACAAACCGGTCCTGCCCGGACTCGCGACAAGTCTAAAACCTTAAAACGGCCAAGAGCACTAGACTCAAACCCTATCGACATAACTCATGCTTTCTCATCATAATTGTATTCATGTATTCGATTATTGCGGGGTAATACCCGCTTTACCTGCAATCACTTTATAACGCGCAATTTCCTCCCGAACATACTTAGCAAATTGCTGCTGACCCATCGTCCGAATGGTAATACCAGCATTCGTAAATGAGGTCTTCGTTTCTGGATCTTGTAATGCTTTACTTATATCAGCATTGATTTTTTGCACAATGTTTTCAGGGGTTGCAATTGGCGCCCAAATACCAACCCAAAAATTAATATCGAAATTTGGATCTAATTGCTCTGCAATCGTGGGTATTTGTGGACTAATGTCAGACCGCACCTTACTAGATAAACCAAGCGCTCGTAATTTGCCAGACTTGATATGCGTAATCGCCGTCTCATAAGGCGCCATCATATAAGTTACCCTAGCCGATAGAACATCTTGCAATGCTTCGGGAGTACTTTTATAAGGAATATGCATGGCCTTAATACCAGCAACCTGATTAAAGTATTCTGAAGCCAAATGGGTGGAACTCCCTACCCCCGCTGAACTAAACGTTAAATCACCAGGTTTGGCTTTGGCTTCCTGTATTAAACCTTTAACATGTTGCGCTGAATTACTGGCAGCTGTTACTAAAATATAAGGCGTCGTAGCAATCATATCAATGTCTACTAAACTCTTGAGAACATCAAAACCTTGATTTTTATAAACTGCCGGATTAATCACATAAGTGGCCGATTGTGCGAGAAGCGTATAACCGTCTCCAGGAGCATTCACAACCGAAGAGATTCCTAAGGTACCACCTGCCCCCGGACGGTTTTCTATAATGACCGACTGCTGCCAAATTTTTGCCAATGATTTAGCTAAAATTCTAGCCGTTAAATCCGTACCAGAACCAGCACCAGGGCCGACAATCTTTACCGTGCGCTCGGGATATTGCTGCGCCATACTCAAAGACGTTATTGAAACTGCAGCGAATACAAAAATAATGCGTAATATTCTGAATGGCATCTTGTACTTCCTCTAAAAAGGTAAACGAACCGATTGCCCACTGGCAACCGCCCGCTCAATGGCAATCGTGGTCTCTAAATTCATGCGCGCCTGCAAGGGCGTTGTATGAACCGTCGGACTACCCGTCACTAAGGAGTCCAACCAAGAGCGCGTTTCGTTTCCAAGGGACCCCCAAAAATCTCCGCAAGCCCAATCGCCAGCTGTATTACTCCCAATAAAAGCCATATTCACTGCGTGATCCGGAACATAGGCATGCGGAATTCCCCGATCAGAAAATAAAATATGATCCATATGATCGTCATCGATGATCATCGTACCCTCTAAACCCAGTAATTCGAGTCGATCTGACTGCCCCAAAGTGGGATAACGTGCCGGTAAGGCATAACTAATCCCCAAATTAATAACTGCGCCATCAGAAAAAGTAATAATTGCCCAAGTCACATCATCTGCGCTATACCCTGCAGCCTTAAAAACCCCGGCCTGTCCCCGAGCAACTACTTCCACAGGTTTACTCGTGCCATCTAAGAACCAACACATCAAATCTACGTAATAGGTTAATACATCGAGAACTGGAGTCGCATGCGGATCCCGCTTTAAAATAGAAAAAGCTTGCGCTCGGGAGTTATACACCCTGGCAGTTCCGCCAATAATTTTGCCTAAACGCTCATGAATAATTTGTTCCTTGGCGCGCAAGTAACATTCTTTAAAACGACGGCTGTAACCAACGTTTAGCTTGCCTCCAGTCGCTTGCAGAGTTGCTAAAATATCGTCTGCATCTTCTAAGGTGAGTGCTAATGGCTTTTCTACTAAGACAGGCTTACCAAGCTCTAGGGCTTTTTTAATCGGCGCCGCATGCTCACCTTCCGGGGTCGAAACAAAAACTGCCGTTACCTCAGGCCGAGCAATCACCTCATTATTATCTGCTGAATAAAAATCAGCTCCACAAGTTTCAGCGAGTGCTTTCGCTTTTGAAATATCCTGATCAGCAATCGCTAAAAATTGTACGGAAGGATGCTTGGCAGCTAGTCTAGCTCGCAGTGTTCCGATCCGGCCAGCGCCAATGACCGCAATACCTAATTGCTTTTGTTGCATCTACAATCTCCTAATTATTTACCTAGTTTAAGGTAATTATTGGCATTATCTTAACACTTTGTAAAGTTACTAAATGCTTCTTCAGTGCTCCTAAGAATCGCTCATGAGTGCAGAAAATAGTCTACGATTGAACCTTTAGATTAACTAAAACAACATGCACGGGTATTTACTGATTCGGTTGATTACTGAGTTTTAGTTACACTTTTAGAATGTACAAAGATAATCATTTAGAATAATACAAATAAAAAATACTGATT
>Ga0214921_10001115_pt1 | contig 46654 bp, 29 predicted proteins | sample LL1505_MetaG_FD_177992 | JGI IMG/M metagenome (GOLD analysis project Ga0214921, IMG submission 177992) | Freshwater microbial communities from Lake Lanier, Atlanta, Georgia, United States - LL-1505 | ecosystem: Environmental > Aquatic > Freshwater > Lake | place: USA: Georgia | collected... | reverse complement strand
TTTTATTTTATCTTTGACTAAATTTTATACCAATTTTGTTATCAAATAGACAATAAAAATTAAATCGAGAGTAATAGGTAACCGGAACTCTCCTTTAAGGAGAGTTCCGGTCTTTTTTTATTTAGTATTCTCTATTTCTGTCAGATGATATTCCTGAATCCTAGCAGGAATTTCTGGGGTTAAAGTGAAACTAAGTTTCAAAGAATGATTTTCTCCTTTTAAAATACAATGACCTCTAAGTTGATTTTCAGGAATCATGGGAGAAACTGAAATAATTTTGCCCGCTTTATTAAAAAGTCTGCTGGCGTCAGTTTTCAGTTTTTCCATGAGATAATCGGAAAAGAAATTATCGGCAAATATATCAGGAAGTTTTTCCCAATGGGGTAAAAGTTCGATGAGTTCTTGTTGTCTTTTCGCCAGAATCGGTGAAAGGGAGATATTCCTTGGTTTTAATTGGGCAAGTTGTATTAAGGTGTCAAGAATAGCCACGTTGAGTCCAGAAGTTGGAGCATAGGTAACATTAGCAAAATAAATGACTCCAATACCAAAGTCAGGCATAAAACGCCAGTTACTGCCGAAGCCGGGAAGGCCGCCACTATGTCCAATACTAACTTTTCCCTCACTGTCTTTCATCCAGTTCAGTCCAAAAGTATAGCTTGTGGTAGTTGCCATTTTTTTGCCGTTGGGCAAGGTATAACCAGGATTTAAGCCAATAAAGGCTTGTGGAACGTGCATTTCTCTCAAAGTACCTCTTTTTAAGGGTAATTTATCTTCCTCATTTCTTTCAGGCCATGCCTGCTGATGTAAAGAAACATATTGACTGAATTCGTCTATGGAGGTTAACATTCCTCCCATGGCACCATAAATACCATCTGCCAGCAATGATTCGTTTTTCCAGTTACCCTCTAAGTACCTATATCCATGGGCTAATAATTCTGGTTTTACTTCCTTAAATTCATAAGTGGTCGCATTCATACCTAAAGGCTTTAAAATTTGCTGCTCGATGTATTCATTGTATGGTAAACCTGAAACATTATGTATGATGTAACCTAAAATAGCAAACCCAAGATTACTATATTCGTAGGTAATACCAGGAGTATTTGAAAAAGACAGTTTTTGAACGATAAGTTGAATTAACTCATCTTCCGTATCAGCTAATTGTCTGTCTCCCCACGGATTATCTTCTGGAAATCCTGCTAAATGGTTCATGCAGTGCCTGATGGTAATGATGGGGCCATCTAAAGTAAGTTTTTGATTTTTTAAGGCTGGAATATACTTTTCAATGGGATCGTCCAGATTTAATTTGCCAGCATCTCGGAGTTGTAAAATTGCTGCCGTAGTAAAACTTTTTGACATGGAGGCTATCCTAAATAGGGTAGAAGGGGTGGCAGGTATTTTCATTTCAATATTGGAAAATCCACCACTTCCTTTGTAAATGAGCTTCCCGTCTACCATAATGCCAAAGGCATAACCAGGGAAATGAAATTTCTCGGCATGTTCCTTATAAAGCTTTTCGATAACGGGCAAGGCAAGCTTTATTTTATCTATTCTTTTAGAGTCCGCAAAATTACCTGGCTTAAATGATTCAGTCGTTTGGCTATTCACCAACAGGGAAAAGCATAAAAATATAAGGGTCAGATATTTCATTTTTTAAAGGAAAGATAATTATAATCAAATAATTTATTTCCATTTTTATTTAACATTCTATTCATCATTAGGATATTTTTATTTAATTTGTTCACTTTACAAAAGAAAAAGCTCTTAATGCATTATTTATTCCTTACCTGATGAAAAAAACTGTATTCTTTCTGCTCATTACCTTATTTATTTTACCTCTTTGTGCAATGTATTTTGGTACACCCCCTAATGAGGTACAATGGAATATCATTAAACATGCTTATTATATCGTGGCCGGTGTTATTTTATATACCTTCATTGTGGGTCAGATTAGTGGAAATTATTCTCAAGTGGATAAATTATGGAGCATTATGCCTGTAATTTATGTCTGGTTTATGGCTTACATGGGGCAATGGAATGACCGAATGATTTTAATGTCTTTTTTGGTAACACTTTGGGGGGTTCGTTTGACTTATAATTTTGCCCGAAGAGGTGCTTACACCTGGAGATTTTGGGAAGGGGAAGAGGATTATCGATGGGCAATATTGCGGAAAAAACCAGGATTGAACAATCCCATCATCTGGATGCTTTTTAACCTGGGCTTCATATGTTTTTATCAAAATACCCTTATTTTTCTCATTACTTTACCCGTCATTGCTGTCTATATTGAAAATGTGGCTCCATTAGGTATGATTGATTATTTTCTAGCCTTGCTATTTATCCTCGCTGTTATTGTTGAATTTATTGCTGATCAACAGCAGTTCGATTACCAAACAGAAAAATACAGGAGACTAAATTCTGGGAAAGCGTTGGGTGTTTATGAAGATGGCTTCGTATCAAATGGTTTATGGAGGTTCGTGAGACATCCAAACTATTCCGCTGAACAAAGTATCTGGATTATTTTATATTTTTTTAGTGTCGTAGCTACAGATCAATGGTTTAACTGGTCAATTGGTGGCGCAATTTTACTTTTGCTCCTTTTCAGAGGAAGTGCTAATTTTTCTGAAGAAATTTCTTCTTCCAAGTACCCCAAATATCTTGAATACCGGGAAAAAGTACCAAGGTTTATTCCTAATATTTTTAGGAGGAAGTAATTAATTTCATCTTTTTTAAAGCACTAGCTAACGGATAAAGATAAAATTCTGGCAAAATGTAAATAAAAACTTCTCTTAAATTATATTTTGGAAATACTTATATAAAATAAAAACCACCCTAACTGGCTGAAAAGTTAAGGTGGCTGGGCTGAAAACTAAATATTTCACAAATTAAATACTTATTTTTGTCAATTAAGGTCAGCTAATATTAAATGGTTGTAAATAATGAATTTATTTGAGTAAATATTTGCCACATGTTTAACCAGAATAGAATTTTCAGGGTTTTTGAATTGATTAACTTTCTGAAAGCCAAACCTTCAAAGCCAATGAAGACTTTGGTCAGTTTACTGGATATCTCCGAGCGATCGGTTTATAGATATCTTGATTTATTGGAGGAATTGGGAATTAAAGTTTTAAAAGACGATGAAGGAAGGTATTTCTTACCTGCAAATGTTGATCTGTTATCCCTTCCCTTTACAGACCAGGAGGCTGATTTCCTGGTTAAACTGGTTCAAAGTGTGGGTAATCAACATCATTTATCTCATAGCGTTTTACAAAAAATCCAGGGACTATCTGTTGCTAATGTTGGGGCTGAAAATCTGTTTAAAGCTCATCTTGCACAGATTATTTTCAATCTCTATGAATCTATTACCCAAAAAAATCAGGTGATTCTGAAAAACTATTACTCTGCAAATAGTCAGATTGTTTCTGATCGTTTGATTGAACCCATTGACTTTACCCCAAACTATGAAGCTGTTGTTGGTTTTGAAGTTAAAACAGGTGAAAATAAATATTTTAAAATAGAAAGAATTTCTGAAGTTGAACATACGAAAGATAAATTTAAATTTGAGGATTTACATAAATATAATAAACCAGATATATTTGGATTTCAGGGCACAAACCTTAATAAAACCATTGAGCTTGATATGTCAATGAGAGCTTATTTAATTTTAAAAGAAGAATTTCCTCTAAGTAAACCATTCGTCAGGGAAATGTACGGAACAGGTAGATTCCATTTTAAAGCTAAAGTTCAGAGTTTTTTGCCCCCAGCTCGATTTGTAAGGGGTCTGGAGCAAGATGTTGTCGTCCTTGGCTCCAAACCCTTTATTAGATTTCTTCAAAAAAAGAAGAAAAGTGATTGACTATCCAACAGAAAGGGTAGTACCACTAATGGTTACTGTATACGCTGGTAAAGCACTTGTAGATTGTCCGCCGATATTTTGTCCTGATGTGTTGAAGCGCGCACCGTGATTTGGACAAATAAATTCATTTTTTGATGCATTCCAGTTGACTTCGGTACCCTGGTGCGTACATGCTCTCTGAACGGCAACAAAAGAGTTAGGTACATTCCCCGTTGCTAATCGAACGACAATTATCTTATCGTTGAAAACAAAGGATCCAATGGCTAATAAATCTTTCGTTAAATCTACTTTGAAACTTGTGGTGGCATTGCCACCTGTTGAATTACCACCTGTTGAACTTCCACCAGGCGTAAGTGAATCATCTTTTGAACATGCCCCGAGACAAATAGCACAAGTAGCTAACACAGGCAATTTTAATTCTTGAATAAAGGTCCTTCTGTCCATTTTTTTTAATGCCTAACAGACATTAAATTTAATTGTTCATAAAACCGATTTGAAAAATTTTTCCAGCTTAAATGGGTCTAATTTACCATTAGTTCTTACACTGCTGCACAAATCAATACCATAAGGATTTACTTCTTCAAGGGCTTGTTTTACGTTATTTTCATTGATTCCACCAGCAAGAAATACAGGCTTCTTTACTGCATCTCTAATCTTTCTGCTTAGTTTCCAATCATGTTGTTGTCCAGTGCCACCTAGAATTTTAACTTTCAAGTTAGGATTACCACTATCCAGTAGTAGGGCATCAACCCAAGGTTCGACTTCAAGGGCTTCATCAATTTGTTTTTCACTTAAAACATGGATTACCTGAACAATTTTCACCCCTGGCATTTCTATTTTTAAGCGAGAGTAGTCCTTTTCCAACAGTGAATCGACTATTTGAACTGTATTGGTGTAAACCTTTTTATAATGTGAAATAATCCCTTCCGATTTTCTCTCACTTGTGAGTAAAAAAGTTCCTATGGGTGGAGGCACATTTTGTGCAATTTGTGCAATTAAGTCATCATCAATAATCCCAGGACCACTTGGCATATTTCCAACCAGCCCGATGGCGTCGGCACCATGCTTTACAGCCATAATCGCTTCATCAATACTGCTTATACAGCAAATTTTAATTTTAGGTCTTGGTAATGTTAACATCATATTAATTTCGTGAATATCATCCAATTTTGATTAATTCCAATAAGCAAAAATGAGCATTTATGCTTAGTTTTATTATAAAAACGAGATGAAATATACATTTACCTTGGGTTTATTCATTTTTAAATCCCTTTTTCTAGTTGCACAATCGCTTCCTTTTGTTATTTCAGCACCTGCCGGAGATGGGTATGTGAAAATCGATAAATCTGGTAAAACAGTCATTCCAAATGGCAGGATCATCACTCCTCTTGGTAAAGTTCATCAGGTTGCTCCCCATCCATACGGACTTACTTTGAGTTTAGACGGTAATATCGCAGTTACCGCTAATTCAGGTACCAATCCTATTTCTGTTAGTATTTTGAAAAATATTTTATCGGATAATCCTGAAATAAAACAGATTCCTCCCAGTGTAAATAGTGACAGAGGGGTTTTGGAATCTGTTTTTATGGGCATTGCCATTTCTCCTGATAACCAAACAATTTATGCGGCTGGTGGACAGGCTAATAAGATTTATTCTTTTGATGCAATTACTGGAAAATCAAAAGGAGATATTGACTGCAGTTTTAAAAACAACAAGTATAATTATTTACATGGATACATTGGTGACATGGTGGTAAGTAAAGATGGACGTTATATTTATGCGGTAGATCAGATTGGGTTTAGAATTGTAATTGTAGATGTATTAACAAAAAAACTTATTTCATCTTGCCCTGTGGGACGATATCCTTTTGGTATTGCCTTGTCAAAGGACGAGAAATCTGTCTATGTAGCCAATGTGGGCATGTACCAATATGATTATATCTGGAAAAAGCAAGATGGGGAGTGGAAACAAATTTCCGTTAAAAAACCAGTATTTGCTTATAACACCCCTGAGGCTGAGCGTGGTTATCAAAATGATTCGATTTATGTACCTGGTCTTGGCCCTGTCAACTCAGATGAGTCGTTTTCTGTTTGGGCAGTAAATGTGGAAAATAAAGAGCATCCAAAAGTTATAGCAAAAATTAAAACGGGACACTTAATTGGAGATTTAGTTGAAGGAATTCCAGCTGTAGGTGGTTCAAGCCCTAATTCAATTACCGTAGCAGGAAAATATGTATTTATCAGTAATGGAACCAATGATAATATTACAGTACTTAATGCTGAAAATCAAGAGATTGTTACCCATATTAAACTTGCTCCTGAAGAAAAATTATCAAAATTAAGAGGCGTAATTCCTTTTGGACTGGCAGTTTCACCTGACGAAAAAAGAATCTATGTGGCAGAATCTGGTATTAATGCAGTTGCTGTTATTGATGTAAATACCCTAAAGGTTATTGGCCATATTCCTACGGCTTGGTTTCCTGCTAAATTGAAGGTTTCACCCGATGGGAAGAAGCTGATTATTGCTAATGCTAAGGGTTTTGGAAGTGGACCCAATGGAGGAGTAACTTTTAAAATGGGTGCTTCGGGAAGTTATATTGGCAATTTAATGTTTGGTGCCGTTCAGGTAACGGATGTTCCAGCCGATGATCAACTCCCAGCCTTTACGAAACAGGTGATTGAAAATAACTTTAGGATAGTTGCCTCCAATAACCCAATATTTGATGCCAGAAAAAATAATCCTATTCCCCTTTTTCCTGGGCAAAAAGCTTCACCCATCAAACACATTGTTTTCATTTCAAAAGAAAATAGAACCTATGATGATGTTTTTGGGCAGATTAAAAATGGACTTGGGGATACTACTCTAGCTCCTTTTGGTCTAAATAAAACGGTTTCTAATAAAAATAAGTCAAAAGTTATTGAAAATGTGAATGTTATGCCAAATCATATTAAGTTGGCTGAACGATTTGCCATTAGTGATAATTTTTATGTAGATTCTGATGTTTCAGCCGATGGGCATCGGTGGTTAGCCAATACCTATCCGAATGAATGGGTTGAAGCTACATCTCCTGCGAATTATGGAGGAAACAGAGATTATAAGGAACAATCTGTTGCTCCTGGAAACCTTGGGATTAACGGAGCTGCGGGGGCCATTTTCCCCGAAGACTATAATGAAGCTGGTTCTATGTGGGATCACCTTTACAGATATCAAAAATCTTATTTTAATTTTGGATTTGGCGTAATGTTTGAACCTGCCGACTATAAGGACACTTATAAATATGGAGGGATTCGTCATAAAGCAAATTTTCCAATGCCTACCCCTCTTTTAGACCGGACCTCTTACGACTTCCCCACTTATAATATGGCTATTCCTGACCAGTTTAGAATGACCGTATTTCAAAAGGAATTCGAGGAAAAATGGGGGCTAGGAAAAGATACCTTACCCAGTGTGCTTACTGTCATTTTACCAAATGATCATGGTTCGGGCGAAAGGCCTGAGGCTGGTTATCCATTCAAAGAGAGTTATATGGCCGATAATGACCTGGCAGTCGGTAGAATCGTTGAATTTTTATCCAAAACACCTTATTGGAAAAATATGCTCATTTTGATAACGGAAGATGATGCGCAGGGTGGAGAAGATCATGTAGATGCTCACAGAAGTGTACTCATGGCGATTTCTCCCTATGTTAAACGAAATTTTGTTAGCCATACACACAGTAGTTTCGGAAGTATTTTTAAAACATTCTGGAATATTCTGGGTATTCCATATCTCAATCAGTACGACGCTTCTGCCTCTGATTTATCAGATATGTTTACTGATAAACCTGATTATTCACCTTATATAGCTGTACCCTTTGATGCCAGAATTTTTGATCCACAAAAGGCATTAGATCCATTTGATGAAAAATTTGATTGGAAGGCACTTGAGGAGAGTCCTGAAATAGATGATATGAAGGAAATGAAACGTCAGGCAAAGGAAAGAGACGAAAATAAGAGCAAAAAGGGGTCAAATAGACCAGCTAAAGCCCAAAACTAAGGTTCTTCCAACGCCATTTATTCCAGACCCATGAAATTTATAATCTACATTAAATAAATTTTGAAGGGTAAGATTAATCTCCAATGTATTCAAAAGGATTCCATTGGATAGATTTATAATGGACCAGCCAGGAGTACCCAAAGGACCAATTCTGTTGTCTGCAATATCACCTGCTGCAAGTCTTTCTTGTTTTCCGGCCATTTGAAGGAAAACTTTAGCCCAGTATTTTTCCTTTTGATATTGCATATTTACAAATCCAAAAAGAGGTGGTATTCTTCTTAATGGTTCATCCTTGCTTGTATTCTGACCATAGGTGTAAGTGAAAGTAGCTGAGACTTGAAGATGCCTTGATAAAAACACCTGGAAACTGGATTCTAATCCCCTGATATAACCATTTTCTGCATTTTCCTTAACATAAACAGGATATCCATCTATGAATTCACTTCCTTTTCTGTTTCTAATAATTAGATCTCTTAATTTATTGTAATAAAGGTAGGTTTCCCAGTTAACATGCTTTTTATTCCATTTGTATCCAATCTGAAATTGAGTTGATTTTTCAGGTCTTAGATTGTAATTAGGAATTTCATATCGAAAATCTACAATACCTAGGCTGCCTAAATCATCTATATTGGGAGCTCTAAAGCCTGTATTTACGGCATAAATTAATTTTAAATCAGGGATAATTTGATGTGTAATATACAGATTACCAACCCATGCAGAAGGTCTTATTTCTATAAATTTATTTTCCTGATCAGGTATTTCCAATTTTATAAACTGTATTCGATTGCCTACAGAAAACTGAAAAAATTTATTTTCAATATGTTGATTACTAAAAAGGGCATAACTTTTCTGCTTTGCATAATTGGGATACAAGCCTCTCTCATAAATGGGAGCTTTTTGATCCACAAATTGAATCCTTTGACTCTTTACTTCGTCAAAATATCCATCAAATCCATGACTCCCTGACCATTTCCATTCTCCTTTTTGAGCAAATGTGTTTAAATCTATTGCTAATCCAAATACCTGAATCGAATCATGTTCTGCCCTTAAGAGCGTTGAATTATTTTTTTTACTCCAGCGGCTTTCTTGTCCTAACTGAAAATTAGGTGTTATTTTTAAACGTTTCAAAAAACCATGCTCAGGGGTATAGGTATAGGCTGTATAGGCAAGTATCCTTTTTTGAGGATCCATTTTATTTATTTCAAAATTTTCTAATTTATATTTGTGATAAACAGGAACATCCTGTTGATTAACATATTGAAATACCCCGGTAATACTTTGTCTTTTGTCCAATTGAACTTTTGATTTTATATCAAAGTCCAGTTCATTATATCCGCTGGGGCTTTGAAATTTTGTTTCTTTTCCTCCGATTAAGTCGCCAAATGCCCTTTTTGTTATGCCGGAGGTTATCCAACTGTTTTTGTGCTTATATTCAAGTCTTCCATGTAAACTTTTTTCTAAGTTACTGCTTCCTAATCGGGTTAATATTTTCGAAGAAAATCCATCTTTCGATTTCTCAAATGGCTCTATACTCAGCATATTTATAACCCCACCTATTGCATCAGAACCAAATAATACAGATCCAGATCCTTTTAATATTTCAACCCTGTCAATACTATATCTGTCAATGGTATTTAAATATTGATTAGGTCCAAAGCGAGTAATGGCGTTATTTAATCTAATTCCATCTATTAAATATAATATTTGATTACCTGTTAAACCTCTCATAATTGCGGAACCCCCACCATGATTGGTTTTTTGAATAATAACCCCTGGTGTTTCCAGTAATATTTCAGGGATGTTCCTTTGTGTGTTCAGTCGTAAGGATTTTTTATTTAATAATGTAATAGCTTCTGCTGAGTTAAATGCTTTGTTTTCGACTCTACTTGCCGTGTAAACAATTTCATTTAGATTGAGAATCAATAAACTATCATTCATTTCTAAAGGATTTGCTTCCTGAGCAATAATATTTTTAGAAATGCTTAGAAATCCCAATAATATTAGGTAAGAAAGGTGTTTGCTATTTTTCATGTTCAAAATTCATAATTAAAATTAGTAAAAGAGAATGCTACTTATTTAAGTTTTAATAAACTTATAATTATATTACACACATTTAATTATAATTTATCATGACAAAGGCAAGTTTTAGTGAAAAATTAAGGTATAGTTTTGATAATACCCTCTCCAAAGGTCCTATAGCCATCATTTCATGGTTGGCTTTAGTTACCTTTTTATTGGTTATTTTAGCCGGAGTAATCCTCTTTTTTACGGGTTTAAGTGCAGATCCTGAACTTGGAGAACCTTTAGGATTACTCGAGGGAATCTGGCAAAGTTTAATGCGAGTCCTCGATGCTGGAACCGTGACAGGGGACGAAGGTTGGGCTTTCCGCCTTTTTATGTTGTTCATTACAATTGCAGGATTATTTATTTTTTCTTCCTTAATTGGTTCTATTTCAAGTGGAATAGATGAAAGCATTTCTAATCTAAGAAAAGGGAAATCTAGAGTTATTGAATCAAATCATACCTTAATTTTAGGTTACAGCTCAATGATTTATGCAGTTATTTCAGAATTATGCCTCGCTAATGAAAGCCATAAAAAGGCGGTTATAGTTGTACTTGCCGATAAAGATAAGGTGGAAATGGAAGACGAAATAAAGGCTAAAATTCAAGACAATAAAACTTCCAAAATAATCGTCCGAAGTGGAAATTCACTCGATTTGAGAGACCTCCAAATGGTAAATTATAATGAAGCTAAATCAATTATCCTTCTAAGTCCTGAAAATGAGGAAAATCCTGATAATCATGTTATAAAATCAGTTTTAAGTATTACTGGAAATAAAAATCGAAAAAAAGTACCTTATCATATCGTTGCAGAAATTAGAAATAACGAAAACCGGCAAGTCGCTAATTTAGTGGGTGGAAAGGAAGTTTCTTATGTTTATTCCTCTGATTTAATTTCTAGATTAACAGCACAAACCTGCCGACAATCTGGTTTAAGTATCATATATTCCGAATTATTACAATTTGAAGGGGATGAAATATATTTTTATTCAGATCATGGAATTGTTGGATTAACCTTTAAACAATCTTTATTTTCCTTCGAGGATTCTTGTGTAATGGGCGTTTTTACAAAAGAAAAAAAGGTTCTTCTTAATCCAGATATGAACTATCAATTGAAAAAGGAGGATCAGCTTATATTAATTGCCCAGGATGACAGTATGATTAACAGATTGCTACTTCCAAAGGAAGTTCTACCTGTAGCCTATATTCCAAAAGCAAAAATGGAGAGGGAATTGGAAACTACCTTGATTTTAGGCTGGAATCATAAAGGAATAAAAATAATTGAAGAATTAGATCATTATGTGGTAAAGGGATCTTCAGTAAGTATTTTAGGTGAAATTGAAGGCATGGAAGATTCCCTGGTTTCTCTTTCTGAGGAACTTAAAAATATTACCCTTAACTTTCAGCATGGGAATATAAATGATAGAAAAATATTGGATGATCTGCGTATAGAGTCATTCAATCATATTATTGTATTGAGTTATTTCAATAAGGAAAATATTCAGATTGCCGATTCAATCACCTTAATTTGTCTCATTCATTTAAGAGATATTTCTGAAAAGGCAGGTAAAGATTTTTCAGTAGTTTCGGAAATGCTGGATGCTCAAAATAGAGATCTTGCAGAGGTGGCCAAAGCAGATGATTTTATTGTGAGTGATAATCTTATAAGTCTTTTAATGACACAAATTGCTGAAAATAAAGATTTAGAAAAGGTTTATGATCATTTGTTTAGTGATGAAGGATCAGAAATTTATTTGAAACCTATTATTGATTATTTAGATGTAACTCATCCTATTGATTTTTATCAAGTTATAGAATATGCTTCCAAAAGGGGGCATACGGCTATTGGATATAGATCAATGAATCCAATAAATATGAATAATGGTAAATTTGGTGTTGTATTGAATCCGAAAAAATCAAATCAAATTAAATTTGAGGATAATGATTTTTTGATTGTGCTTGCTGAGGTCTGATTTACTTTCAAAAGTGTAGAAAAACTAAAAAATATCTATTTAAAAAATACGATTGAAAAATATTGTATCTCAGATGATGAAGCTACTGGCTTTTTCCACTCCTAATTTTCATTGGTAAAATATGCTAAAACCTGAGTTTACCTTCTAAGATTAGCTTTTCTGCATTTAAAATTGATTTTATCGTAAATAAAAAAAGCGCCTTCAATTGAAGTCGCTTTTTTTATTTGTGTTAATTTTATTTCCTGGTATTAATCCAGGCGGCCAGTTTTCTGATATCGGCACGTGGCACATGACCCATAGGCGCCATAGGGGTTGCATAATCAGGCCAGTTTTCCGGCTTTGGCATAATTATTAAAGCCTCCATCTCAGCGATGGTATATTTTCGTTTAGCTATATCAGCAAATGAAGGACCAACAGCCCGTTCCTTTTCTTTATGGCAGGCAATACAAGTATGTTTAGTTAACAAGGCCATTGCCTCTTTATCTGAAATGACAGAATTTGAGGAGGCGCTTGGTTTTGGTGTACCTTTTGGTGCTGCTTCTTTCATTTGATTATCAGGAGAATTAACTTGCTTTCCTGCATCAATTCTTTCTCTTTCAGCTTTCGATTTTGGGGTTACGAGTGTGACATTAGCTTTACTTCCAGAAGGTATTACGTTTAAGGTATAGTAAGCTGTTTTATGCAATAATGGTAAACTTTCGTTTTGTGAAAGTACTCCTTCAGGTACAATAGCATGAATATAACCCTCTCTAAGGCCATCCACCACAATTCTCACCTTGAGGCCATCTTCGGAAACAATGACCCCTCTCACAGGATTTTCACCTATATTAACCATAGGGCTGCCGTAAACAGGATGATATTTATAGGTAAAACTGCTTACATCATAATTATTAACATCAGAGGCTAATTTTTTATTGACTGGAAGGGTAAACTCAATCTCAAAACCATCGGGCATAGCCTTTACCTTTTTCATTTCAAAAGGCATTTTTCCAGTAAAAATAAGTCTTTCGAGACCGAATGGTTCGTTACCGATAGATCCCCAGCCTCTATTTGTGCCTCCAACAAACAGACTGTGGTCATTACCCCAGGACATTCTTAAAACCCCTGATTTGAACCCTGAGCGAAAATCGAAGGCGGCACCTTGATATTGGCCGTTTACTTTTTCAAGAAATACCCTGGCTATTTTTGACATTCCTTGATCACCGACAAAAAGTTGTCCAGAAAAGGGACCGAAAGCCCCAGCGGTTTCATCGGTAATGATTTCTGAGGTTGAGACGCCTAAAACACCATGTGGTAACCATACTGCTGGCGGCTTAATACCTTTTCCAGGCATTGTTTTACTCATTTCAAAAATGGTGGTATTGGGTAAAGTTTCCTTTTCAATAAATTCAGGTTTAATTTTTGGATTATCCCTCGGATCTACTTTAGCGAAAACATCATCCTTCCTCATGGTTACGGGCGAGTTTGGCTTATCTGCCCAAGCCAAAGAGGCGGGGTGTCCCAGGAAATCTCCTTTTTCTACATGGGAAATAAAACCCGATCCCTGCCAGTCACCTTGATTGTCGCCATAAAAGAACTCTCCGTTAATCATTCCAATACCACAGGGCGAACGCATTCCTGCGGCAAAAGGTTCCATTTTACCGTCGGCACTTATTTTCATTGTCCAGCCTCTCCAGGGAACCAGCGATTTTCCTGCCCACCAGTCAGAACTTCCAAAAGCTACATTGGCAGTAACATAAAAGGAGCCATCAGGTCCTATTTTGGGTCCATAGGAGTATTCATGGTAATGACCCGAAATGGGCCAGGAATAAACGGTTTCGTATTTATCTGCTTTGCCGTCATTATTTTTGTCAATCAAGCGCGTAAGTTCACCTCGTTGTGCACAATAAATGACATCATCCTTTATAGCTAAGCCTAAAATTTCATGCAAGCCCGTGGCAAATTTCCTGAAATAGGGCTTATTTGAATATGGATTTTCGATGATGTAAACATCTCCCCGTCTGGTGGAAACCACAACATTGCCATTTACCATGGTTGCCATTCCCCCTGCCTCCAATATAATACCCTCAGGAATAGCTATTTTTGCTATTCTGTAGTAATCATTTTCTGTTGGCTCTTGTGCAATAATAGAAAATGAGTATAAAAAAAGTAGAATTAAAAGATTGCTTTTCATGTTATGGTTATTGATGATTTACCAAATAATTGAATATTGAACTTTTTCTAAAGCTGGAACAATCAATGCTTTTTGATTTTCTCCCATTTCAATGGTCGCCCCCGAGACCTCGATATAGTAGGCTTTCCCATCTACAAGGTATCTGTTTTCGCCCGATTTTATAATGTCACTGCCCACTGCAATTCGACAAACATGGTTAGGATTAGGATTTTTTATCGACAGTGTTCTTTGGAAATGCTTTTTATTCACTATGACCGTTTTGTCAAGAATATCAGAATCATCAATTATATAGTTGAAAGTTGGTATCTCTTCATTATCCAATTCATATCCTTTTATAAGAAGATTTTCACCTAAATTATCCTGGCTAAAAATGTTTGATTTACTGGTAAAAAAAGCATTAGGAGAAAGCGTTAAAGCAGCGCCTAAGGGTCTGGACGAACCATCGCCACGATCATCCCACATGGGAGTTGTATTTAAAAAATTTCCTTTCCAAATCTGAACTATATTGGCATTATCCAGATCAAAGGTGTAATGCAATTTATCAGGACTTCCCACATTGACTGCATGAACCACTCTCTTAATTCTTTTACCATTTTTCATTATGTCCATGAAGGAACGAAAAACTCTGGGAGTATTTGCATCGAGGGTAATTTCTTCATTGGTCGATGGAGACAGATAAGAACCGATGTGGTGAAGAGCAGTATTTCTGAAGTTTGGGCCGCTTATCCAAATTCCCAAAGCGTTATTAATACTTTTATTTGTTTTAATTTGTATTATTTCTAATGGAACCTTTCCTGCCGGCAAGGTTAGGAGCATTTTTTTTCGATAATTATCTTCCTCTTTTGGTTCTGAAAATACCTCTTTACCATTTATCTGAACAAAATACTTTCCATTAATTTCAACTTCAATGATATGTTCTCCAGCAGTGGGAATATTCAATTCCGTTTTTAAGATATTTGCAAATTGAGAAGTATTTGAGGTAAGATCCCAGGTAAGTTTATTAGTAATTCCAGATACATCAGGTTTTTTAGCTAACAATTCTTCGCGACCTTTAAAATTTCCAAAATAAACCTGATAATTAACTGGATTTAAAAAGGCTGGTTTATCATTCAGTTCTTTAATGCTGAAATGTCTGAAAGCTACCGAACCATGATCACCTTGTATAACAAAAGGTCCTTTTTCAGTTTCCATTTCAGAGATCGAGCCTCCTGTTGGCCCACTTAGATTTACATTTTCATGAATGACAGCACCGTTTAGCTTAATTTGAATCATTTTTGCATCAGAAATTTTTTTTCCATTAGCATCAAACTTCGGCGCCTGAAAAGAAATATCCAGGTGTTGCCATAAGCCTGGAGCCAAGCAAGCATTCACCCTGGGTGCATAACCTTCGTAAGTTCCTCCTGGTTTACCTTGTTTAAATCTTTGATAAATACCGCCACAATCTGCCGAGGAGGGATTTAAAACACCCCATGAATCCAACAACTGAACTTCGTAACGACCTTGCAGATAAAATCCTGAATTGGAATGGGCAGACATCATAAAATCAAAACTAATATCAACATCGCCATATTCATTTGCTGATTGTAAATTAGCTTTATTTCCTTCTGAGGGTAAATTAACCAACACTCCTGTGCCAGGAAGTGTGGTAAAGGCATCTTTTTTATGTAGATCAGCCGATACATCTTTTGCCAATTGCCAGTTAGTTTTATCGGTAGGTTTAAAGAAAGATAAATCCTCCAAAGGAATCAAATGCTGACCCTGAAGTAATACAGGTAAGCATAAAACACAAATCCATAATATTTTTTTCATCTGCATTTATTTTGTTGAAAATTTAGATTTCCAAAGATAGAAAAAGGAAAACAGGGATATAGTTTAAATGAAACCTGATTTAAATTTTTTTTAAAAAAACAAAGCCCGTTTCTTAGAAGAAACGAGCTTTGTTAATCATATTTTTATCCATTACGGCTTCGGCCCGATTTTATTTAGAACAGGAATATATTTTGACTTTATCGAGGAAAAAGTATCTTTTGCTTTTTTGATTTCTTCGTTTAAGTCTTTCGTTCTCATTTCTTGCAGGTTACTTGGCTTTGAGTCATTACTGCAAACGGCAACATACACTTCACTGATATCTTCCCGAAGTCTTCGGATATCAGCAAACATACTTTTCATTTCTACTGGCACCAGGGTTTCTCTTAATTTGTAAAGAGATTTTGCCGATTGAGTTAAATTCTCTTTAAAGGCAGGTTTTTTAACTTCAGTAGCTATTTTGTTTAAAAGGTCTTCTTCAGCTATTAATTCGTCCACCAAATTAGCCAGATCCTTATGCATGTCATATAATTGCATACTCAAGGCATGTCTTGCTTTTCGGTCTTCTAAACTAAAAGATACATTCGTTTCATCATGAACCAGTTGTATTTTTTGTGTAATAACCTCGGTACCTTTTGTCATTTTTATGGTGTAATTACCTGGTAATACGGCTGGAGCGGTAAAGGTTGCATAATCTACTTTACTTCCTTTCGCTGTTTTGGGTGGTTCCATTCTTAAATTCCAAAATACTTTATTCAATCCTTTTCTTTTGGATGGATTACTGAGTTTTTGAACCAGTTTCCCTTGTTCATCTAAAATTTCAATTGAAAATTCTCCTGTACTTGGTCTGTCTTTCAAATGATAAAAGATAGGTTTTATGCCAGGCGCATTGGGTGCTACCCAACCGCCTGATGCCGGAAAACTTCCACCGGCAAATTCTCCATCTGTAATAGGGAAGGGGGTAGCAGGAAGAAAGACAGCTGCTTGCTGGGCTTCTTTTTCTGTTAGCGTCCTCATGGCGCTAATGTCATCTATAACCATAATTCCTCTGCCATGGGTACCTAATATCAGGTCATTCGTTCTTGGATGTATAGCAATATCTCTGACTAATACATACCAGGGAATGTTATTTTTCATTCTGTTCCAGTTCTTTCCACCATCAAAACTGGTAAAAAGACCCATTTCAGTACCCAGGAAAAGTAAATCCGAGCGAACTAAATCTTCTTTTATTTTATGAGCAAATCCTGTAAATTCAGCACTTTTAAAAGAAATCCAGGTTTTTCCTAAGTCTGTAGATTTTGCAACATAAGTTTGATGATCCCCATAGGTGTGATGGTCAAAAGTGGCATAAATGGTGTTTTTGTCGAAACGACTAGGTTCTACACTGCTTACCCAGGCTTGTAAAGGTATACCAGTTTTAGCTACATTCGAACTTGTATTTACCCAGGTTTTGCCCCCATCGGTGGTTACTTGTAAATTACCATCATCTGTGCCAACCCATATTATATTTTCGTCTAATGGGCTTTCTGCGATGGTAAAAATAGTGGTGTGATTTTCAGCACTCGTTACGTCCGCACTGATGCCGCCACTTTTTTCCTGCTCTTGTTTTTTTGGGTCATTTGTTGTCAAATCGGGAGATATCTTTTCCCAGTTTCTCCCTTGGTCCTTACTTTTGAATAAATATTGAGCTCCTGTGTAAAGATTCAACTTGTTTGAGGCACCTGTAACAATGGGAGTATTCCAGTTCCAGCGTAATTTGCCATCACTTTTTCCCGCTTGAGGTTTAATATCAAGGGATTTGAAAGTTTTTAAATGGACTCTCGCCATTGAACCCCCTTGTGCTTCTGCATAGGCGAAATCTGGATTTAATGGATCAGGAACCGTCCAGAATCCATCCCCACCATAGATACTCTTCCAATCGCCATTACTTATCCCTCCAGGAACAGCTGAAGGGGCAAACCAGCTGCCATTGTCTTGTAATCCGCCATAAATGCGGTAAGGTGTGGCATCATCGACAGCGACATGATAGAACTGACCAACAGGAAGATTACTTAGAAATATCCATGTTACTCCTCTGTCCTGACTTAAATATACTCCGCCATCGGTACCTAAATACATTTGGGATGTATTATTTGGATTGATCCAAAGGGCATGATGATCACTATGTACCCAACCTCCTTCACTGCTTGCGTCGGTAAACGAATATCCTCCATCACTGCTGTAACTAAAACTATATGCAGGTCTGTAAACTCTTTTCGCATCATTAGGGTCAACGACTAAAGTACTGAAATAAAAAGGTCTGCTTACCACATTTAGGGTTGCGCTTTGAGGTTTCCAGCTTTCCCCGGCATCACTGCTAATGTAAAGTCCTGTATTTTCACTTTCAACTATAGCCAGCAGATTTTCAGGTGCAGAGGGTGCCAGTGCCAGGGCAATTCTGCCAAATGGTTTTTGAGGAAGACCTTTTGATATTTCCTTCCATGTTTTACCTGCATCGATACTTTTGTACAACCCGCTTCCATTGCCTCCGCTTGAAAAACTATACCCAGTTCTTCTAAATTCCCAGGTGGTTGCATAAACAATGTTTGCATCACGTGGATCTAAAATTAGATCTGCAACACCCGTTTTATCGTTAATATAAAGAATTTTTTTCCAGCTTTTTCCCCCATCATCCGATTTATAAAGACCTCTGTGAGGGCTGTCAGACCAAAGCGGTCCGGGGGCTGCAACATATAAAACAGAAGGGTTCTTTGGATCAATGGCTATTTTTGAAATATGCTCTGTACTGTCTAGTCCTATTTTTTTCCAGTTTTCTCCACTGTCAGTTGACTTGTAAAGTCCATCTCCAATCGAAACGGAATTACGCATATTACTCTCACCCGTTCCTGCATAAATGATTTTTGCATTTGTAGGATCAAGAGCTAAGGCTCCGATACTTTGACAGTATTTATCGAAAATGGGTTTAAATGATGCACCTGCGTTAATTGATTTCCAGATGCCTCCACCTGCAGTACCAACATAAATAGTTTTTGGGTCAGTTTTTACCCCTTCTATAGCCGAAATCCTGCCACTCATTGTTCCAGGGCCAATCTGTCTGGCTTCCAAAACACCAAAGGTACTTGCGTTTATTGTTGTATTTTGGGCATAGAAATAGGAACTTAAACCTCCAAGCAGGAGACTTAAGATTAGTATTTTCTTTAAATTCATCTTTATTTATCTACTGTGAATAAGGTTTCTGGAACGGTGGTATTCACTTTAACCGATTTCATCGTGATGGTACCCATAGCACTGCCAATGGTCATTGGAAATACGTAACCTTGGTCATTTTGAGTATATCCTGATAAATCACTCACTAATTCTATCTCCTGTCCGTTGGCTTTGGTTTTACTTTTTTGTCTTACCAGATAGAAAGTTGTTGGGTCGAAAAAGCAAAAGTCTTCTTTTCCATTTTTGTAGGTAAATCTGATTTTGAAACACTCCGTTCCTTCAACATCTTCTTTATCCAATAATTCCATGCTATGGCCTTTAGCGGCATAATCAACAAAGGGGCTTTGTATGTCCAGTTGATTGATTCCTTCATTGATGTCGTCAGCAGTAATTGGTTCAGGCTTAGTCTGACCTTGGAAAGGATTAAAATTCCAGCCTGCATTTGGCGTAATAATAGAATATCCGTTCATTCCATTTAAGCTAAAGTCCTGACGCACACCTTTGTTGTGTACAGAGGATAATTTAACGGGTAACTCAAACCCTTGCACAGAAAGACTACCTTCCATGACTACTGTTTGAATCGTTTTTAACTTTTCTTGTCCGCCTAAAGCTTGTAAGTATTTATTAATTATTTCATCGGCTGTTTGAGCATTTCCGGTTACGCCTGATAACAAAATGATGCCCAATGTAAGGATAGAAAAAAATCTTGTTTTCATAAGTTGTTTTTATTTTTTTCAAAGATAAAGGCTAATCCTTTTAACACAAGTAAATATTAGAAGATTTAGTATTTTTTATCGACAAATACCTTATTTTATTCTTAATAGTAACACTACCATCCTACATACTTTGGTGGTTTAATTCCCTTTAACCTAAGATAAACGATGATTTGTCCCCTATGATGGGTGTGATGATCGTGAAGGAGTTGAATGATTTGCCAACGGCTAAAATGACCAGCAAAAAAATTTACCCTCTCCAAAAGATCTTTTTCTTCCAGTTTCTGGAGAACGGATAAGGTATATACTGTTGTTTGCAGGTATTGGGCCTTTATTTCAGCAACAGATTGCCCGGTATCTTTTATTTTCAGGGACAAATTTTCTCCTTTCAAATAGCTGGAACATAGCCAGTACATATTTTGGGTAAGGTGCAAAATCTGTTCTCTGAAAGACATTTCTTCCTCAATAGGTTTAAAAGTCCATAAAGAATCTGGCATTAAACTAAATACATCTTCTGTATATTTTATTGCGTTTTCCCATTTTTTAATATTGTCTGGCAGGAAATTGATTTGTCCATTTAAAGTGAATATACTGCAAGAAAAAAGAAGGCTAAAAAATAAAGTTTTCATCTGGTTATAAATTATTTATAATTTCTTCTAAAGTACCATTTAATTTCCAGTCTATTTTAATGAAAGTTCCTTCGGGCACAAATAATATCCAGTTTTGAATATGATCTGTAAATTTATTTTTTTTAAGTAATTCATTTTCAAATGCTAGCCTGCTTTTTTGCTCTTCTAAAACTTCATCTGCGTTTTTTTCATTTGTATCGCTCAGTAGGTTAATAAAAATATTTTCCTCCTGAGTTTCAATGATAATAGGTATAGTGAAAGTATATTCTCTTTGACCAATTTCCTCTGAAAATTCCCCTTGCTTTTCAATATATTCAATGTAAAAGGGTTCAAATATTGAATTTAGGTTTTCATTTATTTTGAGGAAAAAAGTGGGGGGAATCATTTCTGATAGCGCAAATTCCTTAATAAGATCTTCGCAAAACATGGATGTTTTATAATTTTCTTCTTCCGGATGCCACTCTGATAAAAAATTAATGATCGCATGCTTCAGATTTTGTATGGTATCAATAGGCCATGAATTTAAATCTGGAACATTCCAAAGATTTACTTTTTCAAGAATTTTAAAAGTTGGAGATAATTCGCTTAATCTTGAAATTTCTTCGTTCTTTAGGCGTTTTTCTTTATGATCTGTTTCACCTTTAGCAGCTTCAGTGAACTCAAAATGGGATGCCTTTTTAATAATTTCAGGGAATTGATCGTCGTATTCAAATTTCGTTCTTTGAAAGATTACTTTTTCATCTCTCCATTGAATATTTAAAGAATGATTATTAATGTCAATAACGTCTGAATCATCTTCGGATTTTTTATTCCAAATTCTATTGACCACAGAAAGTTTCTTATCTGCATAGGGTAGAATTAAATAATCCCTAGCTCGGGTAAATCCGACATAAAATATACGTATTTCTTCTTCCAAGTCATGTTTATTTTGTACCGCCCATTCCGGAGAATTTTCAATTTTTTCCCAAAGCTGTGTTTTTTTATTGTTTTTCCCGTAAGGATTAATCCATAATCTTACCCACCTGTTACCTAAAATATTGTTTAAATCTATCTCGTCATTTTCTGGAACAATAATTAAATTATTCATTTTGGTATTTATCTCTCTATCAATATCTTGTAAAACAACAATAGGCCATTCCAGACCCTTACTTTTATGATAAGTCAATACACTGACAGCGTCCTGATGTTCTCCGGCACTTTGTAAATCTGCCTTTTTTTCTATTTTTCTTTGGCACCAAAATATAAATCCGCTCAAGGAAGTGACGATATGAAGACTTTTACAGCTTTTTTCATAATTAAGGGCAATAGATCTGATTTGATCTATATTTTCAAGCCTTTGTTCAGGGTTTCCCCATTCGACGATGATTCGTTTTAAATCGAGAGCTGAAATGACCTGATCCAATAGTTCAAAAACGGAAAGATGTTTTCGATTCCTCCTAATGGCAATCAATTTTTTAGATAAGGAAAAATTTTCTCCCCAGGAAGCTGGTTTTAATGCGTTGGCTTCTAATTTTTGTCTTTGGCGCTCTAATCTGAGTTCTAAAAGTGCTTGAAGTTTTAGTTTTTCCCCTAAGATTAATATTTCCGCGAGGGCGATTTCGTCATAGCTTTGAACATATTTTAAGCAGGCAAGGATAAGGGTACCTTCAATGGTAGCAAAAATACCAGGTTGAGAAAGAGCAACATTCAAGCCTGCTTGTTGCAGGGATGAAGCAAGATCTAAACAATGTTGATTTGTGCGGCATAAGATAGCTACATCTCCTGGCTGAGCTAGCCTCATTTGGCCATTTTGCTCATCTTTTATATATATTCCAAGTTCAAGTTGGGTTTTAAGTGAATGAGCTAAAGCGCCAGAAGTCCATTCTTTATTGTATTTCGGTTTTTTTCCTGCAGAATCTTCCCATTTCTTTAAATCCCAAAGATGAAGGGCTGAACCGAAAAGCGTTGATTCATTCTCTTTAGTTCGCACAGGTTGTAAGGCAACTTGTGATGGAGGCATTTCATCAAATCCACGAACAAAAATGGCATTTACACAGGATACCAGATCTTGTCTCGATCTATAGGAATTTCCTTGAATATCTTCTGGCTTTACCCCTCCATTTTTTTCAATTATCGCTTTCATTAAGGAGGGTTCTGCTCCTCTGAAACCATAGATACTTTGTTTTGGATCTCCAACCCAGATAGTATGTTTTGCTATCTGTGATAATTTTAAGAATATGGAAAGCTGAATGGGACTTGTATCTTGAAATTCATCAACCATCAAGATACTTATTTCATTTTTTAAAATCTCACAAACTGTCGGATTTAGAAGTAATTCGTCCACTTTTACTTCCATATCTGTATAATCGATTAGTCCACGCTGGTTTTTAAAATGATTATACTCCTGCATGGATGCTATAGCAAGATCAAAAATCTCCTGAATAAAATGAGTGATATCTTCGTGAAAACGAGGATGTATTATATGAGAAGCGGCAAATTCTTTTAATTCTTTAATGGCTTCTTTACTCTTGGCACCCGGAGCTAATTTTGATATTCTGGCGTATTCTTCCCAGGGAGGTATCATTCCATTATCAAGAAGTTCTTTTACCTTTTTAATTTTTTCTACACATTCTGTGGTTACACCTGTGCTATCACCTATTTGACTAATCGACTGTAGCGTACTATTTATCAGATTAAGAAAAGATTGATCAAAAGTTGTTGCTTGTTGTTTAGGAGGCTCGAGAAGATTTAACAATGATTCAATTGATTTTTTTGCTGATTCTCTCAAAATGGCGGCCGAAAAATTATTTGAACGGGCAATATCAGTCAAATCCTTGATAATATTACGCCAGTCTTTTTCATTTTTATCATCTTTTAATATGGAAAGTCTTCTGCTTAACTCTTCCATTTTTTCCACTTTCTCAAGGGTCAAAACAGAGGTCATTGCTAAATTGAAATAATATTGAGGCTCTCCTTCAGTGATAATATTTACCATTGGTGATACACCTGCTTCAAAGGCAAATCGTTGTAATAACTTGATTCCTAAACTATGTACTGTTCCAATTAAGGCATTTGATAAATCTTCAGCTTCCTGACGCATGCCATTTTTCAATAAGGCAACCCTTACTCTACTTTGTAATTCCGATGCTGCTTTTTGTGTGAAAGTCGTGGCAATAATTCCGGCTGCGGGATAACCTTCTTGTAATTTTTTAACCATTTCTTGCGTAAGTCTGTATGTTTTGCCACTGCCAGCTCCTGCAGAAATAATAGTAAATGCCATATTATATTTTAATTTTATGAGTAAAGTGTAGCCCTATATTTTCTTGCTATTTACAATTTAATTTGGATTTATTTCGTTTTTAACAAAAAAATAAGATGAGATGCTTAAGTACACTTGGATTAATTCTTACATTTCATATCCTTCTTTCAGGATGCGAAAAAAGTGATATTTTGGACGATTTAGTCTTAAAGGGAAAGGTCATTAGAGTAACCTGTGCTTCAACGGTTGTTCAAATTACAAATTCTCAGAAATACGGTGAGAATGGGTGGATTAATGTAGAATCGTCTGCCGGAACCCAATATGACCATGTTTTCGTTGTGGAAAACATTTGTAAACTGAACCTTGAAAATGGGAAAACATTTCAGTTTAAGATTATTAATATTAAAGAGAATGATTGCGTCCAGTGTTTACTTTATGATGCTCCGCCTAAAATTTCTTACGCCATAGAATTATTGTAGTCTGTGTAAAAAAACAAGTAATTATTAGTATAGTCTAATAATTACTTGTCCTCTCTTAAAAATAATAAGTTTAGGCAGATAATAAGGTCGTTCTGATTTTATTTAAGGCAGAACCAGCCTGAACCCATTCAATTTGTTGTTGATTGTACGTATGATTTACATCAAATGTATCTCTGCTTCCATCTGCATGATGTAAGACCAAAGTTAAAGGTTTTCCGGGAGTCATCGTATCAAATCCTTCGATATTGATTAAATCGTCCTGACGTATTTTATCGTAATCGGCTGCATCAGCAAAGGTAAGTCCAAGCATTCCTTGTTTTTTAAGGTTAGTTTCATGAATCCTTGCAAATGATTTTACGATAACTGCTTTTACCCCCAGGAAACGTGGTTGCATTGCGGCATGTTCTCTTGATGAACCCTCGCCGTAATTTTCTTCGCCAAAAACGACCGTGCCAACTCCTGCTTCTTTGTAAGCGAGGCCAGAATCTGGAACGGAAAGAAATTCATTTTTAATGTAATTAATGACTTTATTTGTCTCGCCATTAAAAGCATTTATAGCACTAATGAAAGTATTTTTTGCAATATTTTGAAGATGACCTCTGTAAGTTAACCATGGACCTGCCATTGAAATATGATCGGTGGTGCATTTTCCCTTTGCTTTAATTAAAATACGCATTCCTTTTAGCTGGTCTGCTGAAATAGGGGAAAAGGGTGATAGTAATTGCAAACGGTCAGAGGCTGGATCAACGGAAATAGTAATTTCATTTCCATTGTCTGCCGGGGCCACATAGCCAGCATCTTCGACTGCAAATCCATTTGCTGGTAATTCATCTCCACTTGGCGGATCCAGTTTTACTGCAACTCCATCTTCATTTAAGAGAGTATCAGTTAACGGATTGAATGTCAAATCACCTGCAATGGTAAGTGCTGTTACGATTTCTGGAGAGGCAACGAAAGCCCTTGTTTGTGGATTTCCATCATTTCTTTTGGAAAAATTGCGGTTGAAAGAAGTAATAATAGAATTTGCTCTCGTTGGATCGTCAGTATGTCTTGTCCATTGACCAATACAAGGCCCACAGGCATTTGCCATAACCACACCACCAATTTTTTCAAATACATCTAATTGTCCGTCTCTGTTAACGGTATATCTGATAAGTTCAGAACCAGGTGTAATGGTGAACTCAGCTTTTGCTTTAATATTTTTTTCTCCTGCCTGTCTGGCTACGGAAGCAGCGCGATCTAGGTCTTCGTAAGAAGAATTGGTACAAGATCCAATTAAGCCGACTTCTAATTTTGCAGGATAACCATTATCTTTGACGGCTTGAGCAAATTGAGAAATTGGCCAGGCTAAATCTGGTGTGTATGGACCATTGATATGAGGTTCAAGGGTATTTAAATCAATTTCAATCACCTGATCAAAATATTCAGAAGGATTTTCATAGCAGGCTGCATCTCCTGTCAGGTGTTCGGCAACCTGATCGGCCAAAGAGGCAATTTCTGTTCTTCCAGTAGCCTTCAAATAACGGCTCATCGAAGCATCATAGCCAAAAGTAGAAGTAGTAGCACCTATTTCAGCACCCATGTTACAAATAGTTCCTTTACCCGTACATGAAAGTGATTCAGCGCCAGGACCGAAGTATTCCACAATGGCACCGGTTCCTCCTTTTACGGTGAGGATTCCTGCTACTTTAAGGATAACGTCTTTAGGTGAAGTCCAGCCATTAAGTTTACCTGTGAGTTTAACGCCAATCACTTTGGGCATTTTCAGTTCCCAGGGCATACCAACCATAACATCAACAGCGTCAGCTCCACCAACGCCGATAGCAACCATTCCTAAACCTCCGGCATTAGGGGTGTGTGAATCAGTACCTATCATCATACCTCCCGGAAAAGCATAATTTTCTAAAACAATTTGATGAATAATACCCGCCCCAGGTTTCCAGAATCCTATGCCGTATTTAACTGAAACATCAGCAAGGAATTTGTAAACTTCGTCATTCTCTCGAATAGCTGTACTTAAATCCTGTGCTGAACCTACTTCAGCCTGAATCAGGTGGTCGCAATGAACGGTACTTGGAACAGCTGTGCTGGTCATTCCACAGGTCATAAACTGAAGCAGTGCCATTTGAGCCGTAGCATCTTGCATTGCTACTCTGTCAGGAGCAAAAAAAACGTAGTCCTTACCTTTTTCATAGGCTTGCAACGGGGAGGCGTCATGAAGGTGTGCATAAAGTATTTTTTCGGTAAGATTTAATGGTCTTCCCAATACTTTTCTCGCGTCGGCTATGCGTTGCGGTAAAGCGGCATACCAGGCCTTAATCATATTAATATCAAGTGGCATAATCGAAGTTATTTAGTCTATGCTTTGTTTTTTTAAAAATCGCCCAAATTTAGGACTATTGAAGGATATTTACCCAAAATTTTATGATAATTAATAAAATATTCACAATAGGTTTTTTTTTATTTTAAAATGTCCTACTTTTAACTTTATCACTCAATTAAATTTTTATCAAGCTACCATGTACGTAAATTCTGAAGGTAAAAAAGAAGTCACCTACGATGCTATTGTTATAGGATCTGGGATTAGTGGTGGTTTTGCCGCCAAAGAACTTTGTGAAAAGGGACTTAAAACATTGGTTCTCGAAAGAGGCAGGGATGTTAAACATGTGGTTGATTATCCAACTGCTTCGCTGGATCCTTGGGAATTGCCAAATGGAGATAATGTGCCTGAGGCGGAGGTCAAAGAACATTATTTTAATCAATCAAGAACCGGCTACACCATCAAGGAATCTACCAAACACTTTTTTGTAAAAGATTCAGAACAGCCTTACACAGAGGTACAACGTTTTGACTGGATGCGGGGATACCATGTAGGGGGTCGTTCCATCATGTGGGGCAGACAAAGTTATCGCTGGAGCGATCTTGACTTTGAAGCCAATGCCAAAGATGGCGTTGCAATTGACTGGCCAATCAGATATGCAGATATTGCTCCCTGGTATGATTATGTGGAGAGATATATTGGAGTCAGTGGAAAAAAGGAAGGGCTGCACCAACTCCCCGATGGTGAATTCTTACCACCTATGGAATTTAATTGTATCGAGGAATTTGTAAAGGAAAAATCGGAGGCGAAATACCCTGAGCGTCGCATAACTATTGGAAGAACGGCGCATCTCACTCAGCCTAATCCTGAATATCATGGAACAAGAGGACAGTGCTTATCAAGAAACCGGTGTATAAGAGGGTGTCCTTATGGTGCCTATTACAGTTCCAATGCCGCCGCTTTGCCAGCTGCAGAAGCAACTGGAAACATGACACTTAGACCACACTCTATCGTTCAAAATATTATTCTGGATGAAAAAACCCAAAAAGCAGTAGGGGTCAGAATTATTGATGCCGAAACCATGGAAGTTCACGAGTTTTTTGCGAAAATTATCTTCTGCTGCGCTTCCGCTTTAGGTACTACTCACATTTTATTAAATTCCAGGTACGATTCTCATCCAAATGGTCTAGGAAATCTAAGCGGTGAACTCGGTCATAATATTATGGATCATCATTTCAGAGCGGGTGCCAGGGCTAAATCTGAAATGTTCGCTGATAAGTATTACAAGGGTAGAAGACCCAATGGTATTTATGTACCCCGCTTTAGAAATATAGATAATGCAACTAAACGAAGAGATTTTATTAGAGGTTATGGCTACCAGGGTGGAGGAGGAAGGCAAAGTTTCGGTGCATTAGTGGCTGAAGAAGCCTTTTTAATGGGTGCACAATCAAAAGATCAGCTTTTGGAACCAGGGCCCTGGTCAATGAATTTGCTTGGTTTCGGAGAAACCCTGCCTTACCATGAAAATAAAGTGGAACTCGATTATAGTCGTTTAGATAAATGGGGTCTGCCTGTCTTGAAATTTGATGCTGGAATTAAAACGAATGAAAAAAACATGCGTCTTGATATGATGAATGCCGCTGCTGAAATGCTGGAGGCCGCAGGTCTTAAAGAAATTACCACTTACGATGATGGTTATGCCCTTGGATTGGGAATTCATGAAATGGGTACCGCCAGAATGGGATTAGATCCAAAAACCTCGGTTTTAAATAAATGGAATCAAATGCATCAGGTGTCTAATGTTTTTGTTACAGATGGTGCCTGCATGACTTCTGCCGCTTGTGTTAATCCTTCTTTAACTTATATGGCTCTTACTGCCAGAGCGGTTGACTATGCTGTTAAGCAATTGAAAAACAATAATCTGTAAATTTTTATATCAGCCAATATGCAACGTCGTGAACTTTTAAAATATACTGGGATGGTTATCGGATTTTCAGCTACCGCTGGAACAATCGCCAGCCTGGTCTCTTCATGTAAACCTGGCGATAAAAATGCCGCCTCAGGAGCTAAAGAAAAGGATAATTGGGTTCCTACCACCTTATCAGCTGAGCAGTTTGCCTGGGTCACGCTGATTGCCGATACCATGCTTCCCAAAACCAAAACTCCCTCAGCTTCCGAATTAGGAGTGGACAGATTTGTAGATTTACTTCTTACAAATTGGGCTGCGCCCGATACTAAACAGCTTTTTATAAATGGTCTGGATAATTTTGATTTAAAGGCTAAAGAAAAATTAGGAAAATCGTTCGTTGCTGCAACGGAATCTGAGCGCTCAGATTATTTAAATGATTTGAATACTGAAATTAGGGAGGCTGTTAAAGCTCTTCCTCCAGGTGCGAAACCTTTGCCATCTCATCAGTTTTTTATGTTGATTAAAGACGCTGTTTATAAAGGTTATTTTGCTAATGAACAGTTGTGCACCGAATTTTTAGTTTATGATCCAATTCCAGGCGTATTTAAAGGTTGTACTCCCCTGGAAGACACTAAAGGTCTGGCTTATGCTCCAGTTTGATGCTTTTTTAAATGAATGATTTTTTTCTTACTTTAACCTTTTGATGATATGAAACATTCCGTTTGTTACTGGTGTTTTCGCTCCTTTTATTCCTTACCAGAATTTTGTAAGGAAGTTAAAGCCCTTGGTTTTGAGTCCATAGAAATTTTAGGTCCTGCCGATTGGAAAATAGTTAAAGATGCAGGTCTAACCTGCGCAGTAGGCATGGATAGTTTTTGTAATATATCCAAAGGATTTAATGATCCTAAAAACCATGCCTTCCTTCAGGAAAACTATATAAAATTTATCAGACAGGCCAGTGAAAATGGAATTCCATCTGTCATTTGTTTTTCTGGGAACAGAAATGGAATTTCTGACGAGCAAGGACTGGAAAATTGTGCGAAAGGACTCGATATGCTCGCAAAAGAAGCAGAAAAATATGGGGTTAAATTAATTATTGAACTGTTGAACAGCTATATTGATCATGCCGATTATCAATGTGACCATACAGCATGGGGTGCAGCACTAGTTCAAAAAGTAGGTTCTCCCAATTTTAAACTTTTGTACGATATTTATCATGCACAAGTTATGGAAGGTAATATCTGTAATAATATCATGAAATACCATGAGGTTATAGGTCATTATCATACAGCTGGTCTGCCAGGAAGAAATGAAATAGATGATAGTCAGGAAATTAACTATCCTTTTATTATAAAAACCATCCAGGATACTGGGTATAATGGCTTTTTAGGTCAGGAATTTATTCCTACCTCAGGCAAACCTTTAGAAAGTTTGCGGAAAGCAAAGGAAATCTGTACCATCTGATTCCTTCCATAAAAAAATGATTCTTAAAGAGGTTGTCCTGAACAGGTTAACCTCTTTTTGTGTTAAAATATCTGCAATCTTTTTAAATTATAAGTTTATAAGCATTTCATATACCTTTGTCCTCTAAATCTTAAATCAAATAATATCTGAAAATGAATATTAGGCTTGAAGCTTTACTTAAAGACCGTATTCTAGTCATTGACGGTGCCATGGGTACTATGATACAACAATACAAATTGTCTGAAAAGGATTATCGTGGAACCCAGTTTATAAATCATCCCAGTGATATTCAAGGAAATAATGAAATCTTAGTTTTTACCCAGCCCCATATTATTGAAGCAATTCACAAGGCTTATCTGGAAGCAGGCGCCGATATTTTAGAAACAAATACTTTTGGTGCAACAAAAATTGCACAAGCCGATTATCATTTAGAACATCTTGCCTACGAAATGAATCTTCAGGCTGCTAAAATAGCCAGAAAAGCAGTGGATGAGTTTAACCTTTTGACTCCTGACAAACCCCGATTTGTTGCAGGTGCCATTGGTCCTACAAATAAAACTGCTTCTCTTTCTCCCGATGTGAATAATCCGGGGTTTAGAGGGGTAAATTTCGATGAATTAAAAGATGCCTATTACGAACAGGCTAAAGGATTAATGGACGGAGGTTGCGATGTGTTAATCGTAGAAACTATTTTTGATACACTAAATGCGAAAGCAGCGCTTTTTGCTATCGAGGAGTTGTTTGAGGAAGTGGGAGACCGCTTGCCCATCATGATTTCTGGTACGATAACCGATGCTAGCGGCAGAACTTTGTCAGGTCAGACGGTAAGTGCCTTTTGGGCTTCCATTAATCATATACCGATTTTGAGTGTAGGCTTAAATTGTGCTTTAGGTGCAACGGAAATGAGACCATATTTGCAGGAATTATCTGAAATTGCCAACTGCTATATATCTGCTTATCCCAACGCTGGCTTACCAAATGAATTTGGAGAATATGATCAGGGGGCAACAGAAATGCAAGCTTATATCAAGGAATTCGCTGCTTCTGGCTTTGTAAATATTGTTGGAGGGTGTTGTGGTACAACCCCAGAACATATTAAAGCTATGGCAGAAGGCGTGAAAGGCATTTCTCCAAGGAAAATTCCTGCGCCTCACCATTATACTACACTGAGTGGTCTTGAACCTTTAATCATTCGACCAGAAACAAATTTTGTTAATGTTGGCGAAAGAACAAATGTAACGGGGTCAAAGCAATTTGCCAGGTTAATTAGAGAAAAAAACTATTCTGAGGCTCTTAAAGTCGCTCAGCAACAGGTCGAAGGTGGGGCACAGATTATTGACGTTAATATGGATGAAGGATTGCTCGATTCTGAACAAGCTATGATAGAATTTTTGAATCTTGTTATGTCAGAACCTGATATTGCCAGACTCCCTATCATGATAGATTCTTCAAAATTTTCAGTGATAGAGGCAGGTTTGAAGTGTGTGCAGGGTAAATGTATCGTCAATTCTATTTCCTTAAAAGAAGGAGAGGAAGCATTTTTGAAACAAGCAAAACTGGTCCGTCGTTATGGTGCAGCAGCAGTAGTCATGGCATTCGATGAAGAAGGTCAGGCAGATACGGTTAAAAGGAAAGTAGATATTTGTAAAAGAGCTTATGATCTTTTAGTCCAAAAAGTAGGTTTTGTTCCCGAGGATATCATTTTTGATCCCAACATATTTGCTGTGGCAACGGGTATTGAAGAACATAATGATTATGCGATTTACTTTATAGAAGCAACACGACAAATAAAAAAGTTATGCCCAGGGGCTAAGATAAGTGGCGGAGTAAGCAATATTTCCTTTTCCTTTCGAGGAAATGAATTAGTGAGGGAAGCTATGCATACCGCTTTCCTTTATCATGCCGTCAATGCAGGCATGGATATGGGTATTGTCAATGCAGGCATGATTGATGTTTATGCTAATATTGAACCAGATTTGCTCGAAAAAGTAGAAGACGTCCTTTTTAATAGAAGGCCCGATGCAACAGAACGACTTACAGATCTGGCAATGTCTCTGCGCGGTGACGCTGGGAAATCAATTCAAAAGGATCTTTCCTGGAGAAATCAACCGGTAAGTGAAAGATTAAAATATGCGCTGGTCAAGGGAATTACCGATTATATTGACGAAGATGTAGAGGAAGCTCGCATGCAAGTAGCTGAACCTTTATCTGTCATTGAAGGTCCTTTGATGGACGGAATGAACTATGTGGGTGATCTTTTTGGAGAAGGCAAAATGTTTCTTCCTCAGGTCGTTAAAAGTGCCCGCGTGATGAAAAAAGCTGTTGCCTGGTTAACACCATTTATCGAAGCAAATAAATCGGAAAATAGCCGAGCAAAAGGAAAAATTTTGCTGGCTACAGTAAAAGGAGATGTTCATGATATTGGAAAAAATATTGTAGGTGTAGTTCTGGGTTGTAATGATTATGATATTGTGGATCTGGGTGTCATGGTTTCTGCTGATAAAATTCTCCAAAAAGCTAAAGAGGAGAATGTAGATGTGATTGGCTTGTCGGGACTGATAACTCCTTCTTTAGATGAAATGGTTCATCTCGCAGCTGAAATGCAAAGACTGGGATTCACCATTCCATTGTTAATCGGGGGAGCAACAACGAGTAAAACGCATACCGCAGTAAAAATTGAACCTAAATACAATGGTCCAGTAGTCCATGTTTTAGACGCTTCCAGAGCAGTAGGTGTAGTAAGCAATTTACTTAGTGAGCAGGGAGATGTGCGGAGTAATTTTATTTTGGATGTAAGAGCTGAAAATAACAGAATCCGTGAGCAAAGGGTAGGGCGTGAACAAGTAAAACAATTTCTGCCATTGGCGGAGGCAAGGAAAAATAAGTGGTCAACAGACTGGGAAAATTATCAGCCTCCCATTCCTCCATTTCAAGGGATTGAGGAAAAAATTCCATTTCCCCTGCAAGACCTAATACCATATATCGACTGGACACCGTTTTTTAGTTCTTGGGAATTGGCAGGTAAATACCCCGAAATATTAGAAGATAAATTAGTGGGGGAAGAAGCAAAGAAACTATTTATAGACGCTAATGCCATGCTTAAAAAAATAGTAGATGAAAACTGGCTGGAAGCAAGGGCAGTCTGGGGCGTCTTTCCTGCTAATCAGGGAGTGGAAGATGATATAATAATCTATGAAGATTCAGAAAGAAAAACGGAGAAAATGCGCCTTCAATGTTTGAGACAACAACTTAAAAAGGCACCTGGTCAACCTAACCGTTCACTTTCTGATTTTATTGCTCCCATTGGAGTTCCAGATTTTATTGGTTCTTTTGCTGTCTCAGCAGGATTCAATATCGAGAAAATGGATGCTTGGTTTCTTCAAAATTTAGATGATTATCAGTCTATTTTACTCAAAGCCCTCGCTGACCGACTGGCAGAAGCCCTGGCTGAAAAAATACACGAAATAGTTAGAAAAGAGACATGGGCTTACTCAAAAAATGAATCACTCGAATCATACGATTTAATTAAAGAGGTTTATCAGGGAATAAGACCTGCTCCAGGTTATCCTGCTTGTCCCGATCATACAGAAAAAGAAAAATTATGGTCCCTCCTCGAAGTGGAAAAAAGAACGGGTATTACTTTGACTGAGAGCTTTGCTATGTATCCAGCTGCCTCGGTGAGTGGTTGGTATTTCTCTCATCCCGACTCAACTTATTTTGGTGTCGGTCTGATAGGTAAAGATCAGGTACAGGAATATGCAAAAAGAAAAAATATGCCAGTCGATGTAATTGAGCGCTGGCTATCACCCAATTTAAATTATTCAATCTAAAATGGAGGATTGGGAGATAGATTTTGAGTGGCTTAGAATACGAAATCAAATAAAGGATTCATTTAAGAAACCAGAACTTCCTGACTTAAATGCCGTACTGCTTTTAGTGGGTATCCAAATATTAGGTCGCTGGCAAAAATCGTATACGAAAGAGGAAAAGCAGGATTTGATGCATATCGCCATTTGTGAATTGTTAAGTCAGGAAGGAATTTATGTTTTCAAAGGCAGAGATGCTGATGGCTGGCCACATTATGACAGAGTTACTAAAAGCCCAGTATATGGGCCGGAAGCACAGGAAAAATTTCTTAAAATTCAAATTATACGTTTTTTTCAACGTCTTGATGCAGAAAATGAAGAACTTTTAAGAAAAAATTCCAGGATAAATTGAAAATTGTATAATTTTGTTTTATTTTGAAGCAATTGTTTGAGCTATTAACGAAAGTTTATGGAATTAGTCATTCCAAATAAATGGGAGGGGGAACATAACGTAGTTTTAGCTTGCGTGCGTAGAGAAAAATGGGCCCAGCAAGCACTCTATGAAGAATATTATGCTCGCATGATGGGTGTCTGTATGCGTTATGCCAATAATGAAAATGATGCCCTTGACATTATGCATGAGGGTTTTATTAAAATATTAAGGAATATTCATTCTTTTCAACCTGGGACTTCCTTAATTTCCTGGATCAGACGGATTATGGTCAATACCGCTATCGATTATTATCGGTCTAATATCAGAAGAAGAACTTCTGATATGGAAGAAGCTAATCATGTTTTGAGTTTTGATGCTGATGCAGTAAGTCGTTTTTCTGAAATGGAAATCCTCGAAGCAGTACAACAACTTACTCCTGCTTACAGAGCGGTATTCAATTTATTTGTCATTGAAGGTTATTCTCATAAAGAAATAAGTCAGTTGCTTGATATTAATGAAAGCACCTCCAGGTCAAATCTGGTGAAAGCAAGGCTTAAATTACAAGAATTATTATTGAAACAGGGGTAATGATGGAAGAGAATAAATTAGATGAATTACTGAAAAATAAACTCGAGTTTCTGGAAACCCGCGTTCCTGGTGACGCCTGGGAAACTTTTTCTGAAAAATTAAAAAATGCAGAATCAGAGAATATTGCTTATCAGGAAGAAAAATTTGATGCTCATATATTTAAAAAATTAAACCAGTTTATTTTACCATCAAAAGAGAGATATTCCTGGTCTTATTTTAATGAATATTATGCTCGTGTTAAAAGAAATGAGCAAAAAATTGTCTGGTTTAAGGCAATGGAAGTTACTTTGGCTACGCTTATTTTTATAACATGCCTTCAAATAGATGTTTTATTGCCTAATAAGTTCTACCAACTTCCTCTAAAAGAATCTGTCTATCCAAAAACTGAAAATGATATTGATACAGAATTATTTGTCAATGGTTCTATAAAAGATAAGGATGAATCAGGTTTGACCAATCTAAAGGATATTAGCAATTTAACAGCTATTGATTTTATTTCTTTTAAAAAGGAACCTGATAAAATAAAGCGAAATGATAGATTCTTACCTGTTGAAACAATCCCAACGGTAGAGCCATCACTCCTTATGCAAATGGAAAAAAGGCTTGCTTTACATTCATTTACAAAAGTGGACCAGATTCCTACTTTGAAATCAATGAATATTCCTTTAAGTCCAAAGAGAATTTATATCAATAATATACTTGATTTTGGTAAATGGCATTTGACCTTGCTAAGTGGTTTAGATGGGGATAATGTTATTACTCCTGAAAATGCAAGATTTAAAGTTCCTCAAACAGTAAGAAATGCTACTGGCTTTCATCTGGGATTTATGCTGAGTGAAGGAGCAAAAAGAATGGAAACAGGATTTGGGTTTATTTATGGTTATAAAGAATATAATGCCCCACGCGTTACTTTTATACAAGGTAGTTTGAGGGATGGATATACGACGGAACAATTAAAGAAAATCCAACTAAATCTTTTACAAATACCCGTTTTTACCCGCTTTAATATTATTCATAAAGAGAAATGGAGACTTTTTGCTTCAGTTGGTGCAACAGCTCAATTAACCTTATCTGCAAATTATTTTATTGTTCACCCAGGTTTCTTTCCTTCTTCTGTTTCTTTAACAGGAAAAAGCAACAGTATTTATCAAAATCTTGAAGAAGGATTAATGCAGGGTGGAACGCTTCTTGACAATGTTTACCTGTCAATGGATGCTGGAATTGGTGTCGAAAAAATGATTTCCCCGAAATCTAGCATGTTCTTGCAGTCGGGATATCAGCAATTTATAGGTCATATCAGCAAAGGAATTGGTCCTTATAATGACAGGATTTCCACCCTAAATATTCAGACAGGGATCAGAATTAATCTTTTTCCTTCTGAAAAATAAAGTCTTACTTTATTAGCGCGTCATAGATAGATTGTTGAATACGGGGTCTGATATTTAAATCGTAAATCGCTCGACTTTCTCTTGTTGGGTAAACCCGGTTAGATAAGAAGATATAAATTAATTCTTCCTTAGGGTCAATCCAGACAAAAGTTCCTGTGTAGCCACTATGACCGAAACTTTCTGGTGAAGCATCTCTCGCTACCGAACTTTTTCCTGGAATAAAAGGTAATAGAGGTTTATCAAAACCTATCCCTCTGTGATTTTCCGGACAATACTGACAGCGCGTAAATTCATCAAATGCTTTTTCCTCAATCAGTCTTTCTCCGCCGTATATCCCTTTATTCAGGTATAATTGCATCAATTTAGCCAGGTCATTTGCCGTCCCAAACAAACCGGCATGACCTGAAATACCATTTAGCATTGCAGCGCCTTCATCATGTACATTTCCCTGTAGTAATGTCATTCTGAAGAAGGTATCTCTTTCTGTAGGTACTATTTTAGTTTTGTCAAAAAATCGTAAAGGATTCCATGTTAAGGTATTAGCTCCTAAAGGTTTATAAAATTGATTTTTTATATATTCCTCAAATTCTTGTCCTGTTTGTTCTTTTACAACCCGAGGCATAAGTATAAAAAAGAAATCGGAATAAACATAACCAGGCTTTACATTCAGTGGAGATTTATAAATATATGAAGCCATCTTATCAGGATATTTTTGATGAAGCCACAAACCACCTGGAACCTCAATGGAATATTTCCCTGTTTTCTCTAATTTAAACGTTTTAGCTTTAAAACGATAGTCATTATTGCGGTTGTTATCCCAGCTCTTTTCCCATGGATTACGACTATTTCCTACTAATGTTCCTTTCCAAAAAGGGATCCAAGCTCTTAATCTGGCCTGATGTGTCAAAATATCCCTCATTTTAAGCGTTGCTTTATTGGAACCTTTCGTTTCAGGTAAATAGGTACTCAGTGGTGCATCCAGATTTAATTTTCCTTCCCCATACCATTTTAAAAGGGCAGCTAAGCCACTACTTATTTTGGTTACAGAGGCCATATCATATAAGTCATCACGCGATAATTTTTGCCCCCCTTCATAAGTATGATTGCCAAATGCCTCATGATAAATGACTTTTCCTTTTCTTGCTACCAGTACCTGTGCACCCGGAAATGCCCTTGAGCCAATCCCCTCCTCAATGATCGATTTTATGCTGTCCTCTAAAACGGACAGATTCATATTCACCGTCTCTGCTGGAGCATATCCTAATCGGATTCCAGTGGTTTCAACTCCTTTCTCCATATTAAAACCTCCGAAAATTAACTGAGCAGTTAAAGATTGAGTCCAGTAATCAGGTAATGTTAGAATATCCAACCAATCAGCTTTTGGATTCTCTGATGGTTCAAATCGGTTTTTTTCAAAGTTTACTTTGACAAGAGGAAAGCCTTCAAATAAAGAAGATAATTGAATTAATTTTTCAAAAGGTAAATCCTTTAATTCCCATAATTCTAAAATAAAGAGATTATCACCCGCAGATTTTCTGGCATCCAGCCATTTTTTTACATTAAGAAAATCATTTTCAATGGGTAACTGAAAATGCTGGATAAAGGTATATTTATCGAGCTGTTCTTTAAAAAAAGAGGTTTGAAGGGTAGGAGTGCCTAATATTAAATGGGATATTTGCTTAGTTCCAAGATTTTTAATAGGAATATTTGCTTTTTCCCTCCCTATCCATTTTATTTCTTTAACAGCAAACTGGTAAGCATCCGAATGATTTGACTGTCCAAAGGATATCTTTGTCATTAGGAGGAAATGAAAAATAAGCGCTGTGTATTTTAGGTATTTCATTTTCAAATGTATTTTATTTAACTTAGCTGAAATGTACAAATTATAATGATTTCAATCACTGGTAAATTAAGTTTTAAATAAAAATTATTTTCATGTCTAATTATTTCAAGTTTTTCTTAGGTTTTTTATTCTTTTTAATATTTGGTTTAAATTTGGGTTCAGGCCAAAAAAGCCATAATAAACATCTCAAGGAGTTAGAGACCATAATTAATCATTCACCTGTCTTTAACCGGCATTTCAGTGGATTTAAAATAGAGGATGCGGCTACTGAAGAAGTAATATTTTCAAAGGAAGCTGATAAATATTTTACTCCTGCTTCAAATGTAAAATTAGTTACCTTTTATACAGCCTTGAAGATTTTAGGCGATAGTTTAAATGTTTGGAGAGTTGCAAAACTAGAGGATCAATTAATTATTCAGGGTACTGGAAATCCACTTTGGCGTCATCCTGCTTTTAATGAACTTGTGCAACCAGAACCCTGGAGGGATTCAAAATTACCAGTTTATCTTTCTTTTGATAATTGGAAAGGAACCAGGTTTGGATCAGGATGGTCATGGGCTGATTATCCCTATTACTACCAAACTGAGAGAAGTCCCTTACCAATACACGGAAATTTCATTCAGTTTAATAAAGATAGTCTGGGAAAGTGGTCATCAACACCAGGAAACTGGTTAAACGAAATAACGATTGATAGGAGTGATATGGGGTCCAGGCCAAGAATTTATAGAGAAGAATTCGCAAATAAATTTTTTGCAAATAAAAAAGCTGCTGACACCCTTTTTAATTTATTGGTTCCTTTTAGAACGGACAATGAAACTGTGCTAAAAATTTTCAGAGAAGATATACAACAACCAGTATCACTATTCAAATTACCCAGGGAAGTTAATATTTTATTTGCAGACCATAAAATGTTAATTCCTGATACTTTATATCGCTATTTTCTGCAAGAAAGCGATAATTTTATAGGGGAACAACTTTTAATTTTATGCTCTGACAAAAAATTCGGCTATCTCGATCCTGATAAGTTTATCAACTTTGCCAAAGATTCTTTGTTCAGTGATCTTCCCCAAAAACCTGTATGGGCTGACGGATCTGGACTTTCTAGGTACAATCTTTTTTCACCCAATGACATCGTTTTAATTCTCAGAAAACTATTTAAAATGATGCCACAGGAGAGACTGTTTAGCTTATTACCTGCCGGAGGAGTTTCAGGAACTATTTCAGCGTCATATAAAGGAAATGGTAAACCGTATGTATTTGCTAAAACGGGTTCATTGGCAAATAATCATTGTTTGAGTGGTTATGTGGTAACCAATAAAGGTAAGGTTTTGATATTTAGTTTTATGAATAATCATTTTGTAGAAAACAGCGCAGTAATAAAAAAAGAAATGAACAAAATATTAACTTATTTGAGAGATACCTTTTAAAAATAAACCATGAAACCACTGTTGAGTATTCCCACTTTTGCAGAACTTAGGTTAACACAGGATGCTATGAAGAATATGATTCACAGAACACCTGTTTTGACAAATCAATACATAGACGAACTTGTGGGAGGTTCAGTTTATTTTAAGTGTGAAAATTTTCAAAAGGTTGGAGCTTTTAAAATGAGAGGTGCAGCGAGTGCTTCTTTGCGATTAGATGAAGATAATAAGAAAAGGGGTATTGCCACTCATTCATCAGGGAATCATGCCCAGGCAGTAGCAAGAGCTGCCCAGGTTCTGGGGATTCCTGCGTATATTGTAATGCCTCAAAATGCTCCAAAAATAAAAATAGAAGGAACAAGGTCTTACGGAGCTGAAATTATTTTTTGCGAACCTAATCAGCATGCCAGAGAATTAACTTTAGCAGAAGTTGTTAATAAAACAGGTGCTTATTTTATTCACCCTTATGATAATTATGATGTTATTGCCGGACAGGCATCGGCAACCTTAGAATTATTATCAGATTTTCCTGCTCTTGACATAATTATAGCCCCTGTTGGTGGTGGTGGATTATTAAGCGGTACCGCATTAGCAGCTCATTACATTAATCCGGATTTAATCGTTTTAGGGTCGGAACCCAAAAGAGTAGATGATGCCTTCAGATCTTTTAGAAGTGGGCATATTGAAAAAAATGAAAGGGTGGATACGATAGCTGATGGTCTTAGGACTACCCTGGGAACATTGACCCTGGATTTGATAAAAAGACATGTAACTGATATTTTAACTGTGGAAGAGGAGGAGATAGTTCAGGCAATGAGAATGATCTGGGAGAGGATGAAAATTATTATTGAACCTTCCTGTGCGGTACCCCTAGCAGCTATATTGGCAAATAAGGAAATATTTATCGGAAAAAAAACAGGAGTCATTTTAACTGGAGGGAACGTCGATTTAGGGAATCTTCCTTTTTGAATTTGCCCTAAGCGTTGGCCTTATGATGACCCGATCCAGATTACTTTGGCTTTTGCGAATATTATTGGAGTCACCCATCGAATTTCCTACCGTTTCCTTGTTTTCGAAAAAACTGCAATCTATAAATAATGGATCTCCAGATCCCTCTTCTTCAAGCTGATTGTAGATGCAGGAACCTCTTACATACGCCGTATTAGAGGCAAAATCAGAAAAACTAACTCTGGGTGTGGCGACAGATCCCTTTTCCAATTTGTTGAAAATGGCACCACCAAAAGTGGCGGTGTTTTGAGTAAAAGTAGTATGCATAATATCTAATTGAACGGAACTTCCGCCGGATGCGAAATGATAAATTGCTCCCCCCTCAATTTCTGCAAAGTTATTTTGAAATACACAGTTTTCTATGAAAACAGAAGAACTACAACCAGCTTGAGAAATGGCCGTAATTGCACCTCCGTATAAAGATTGATTATCTAAAAACAAACAGTTTTTTATCCAAAGGGTACATTTTTTGCCGCTGGAGTTGTAAAAAAGCCCTGACCCTGATGCATTTCTGTCCCTTGAATGGGATGAAATATTTGCCATACCACCCATGATGGTGCATCCATCGATGACGACTTCACCATTTTCCAGATCAACCAGTAAAATATTATGAGTATTATCGAGCATTGAGTTTTTATCTCCAATTTCTCCTGAAAAAATAGTTTGATACTGATTAAAATCCCGTTCGGAAAATTCTTTTTCCTTACCTGAAAATCCCCCAAAAATCTTTATGGACTTATCGATAAGGATAGGTATTTTCCTGTTACTTGATTTTGTAGGTAAATACTTTCCCGCTTTCACCCATATCTCATCTCCTTGTTTAGCCATTCCAATGGCAATTTGTATATTTGAAAGGGCATTTTCCCAACTTTCTCCATTCCCTTTACCATCGGGTTTTACATACAAAGTAGTAGCATTTCCCTTTATAACAAAAAGGAGAAATCCTACCATTAAAGATCGATTAAGTTTTATTTTCATTAGCTAATTTTAAGTCATTTACTATTTATGCAAAACACTACAATATAATAACTAACATAATAAAAATATTATATATGTGCAGAATTTATTTTTTTTATTATACTTAAGAATAAAATTTGTATTTTACGAAAAAATATTTACTATCCACTAATTCGCATTTTATGATGAAAATTTACCCAATTCATTTTAAATCATTTCCCTTACTAGTGGTTGTCATGCTTTTATCCTATAACTTATTTTCACAGGATATTCATTTCACCCAGTTTTTTAGAAATCCGCTTCAGGTTTCTCCTGGTCTGTCTGGTGTTTTCAATGGAGATACCAGGCTAATGTTTCAGGCAAGAAATCAATGGAGAGAAATTCCGGTTGATTACAGAACAGTTACCCTTGCTTTTGACACAAAGCTTCCATCTTTTGTTGAAGATAATGGCTTTTGGTCTTTAAATGGTGGGATTAACTACGATTTGGCAGGTGATTCTCGTTTACAACAAACAGGATTATTTATAGGGGGTGGATATACAAAGAAATTCAGCCCTAAAGTTTTTGGAAGTTTTGGCATGAATATTAGTGGAAATCAGAGAGGTTTTGACCCAGGGGCTTTATTATTTGACCGTCAATATGATCCTTCTATCAATGGAGTTAATGCTTCTGCTCCTAATGGGGAAGGTTTGTGGGATTTATCTAAAATATTTTTTGATGCGGGCTTTGGTGCAAATATTAGGATTCAAGCAGATCAAACTGGACAATGGGTTGACCTTCTTAATAAAAGAAGTAAAATGGATATAGGGGTTGGGGTCCATCATTTACTGTCACCTAACACCAGTTTTTTCCCAGGTGCTGTTTCAAGAATCCCAATGCGATTAAATCCTTATTTGATGGGGGTACTTCAAATTTCTAACAACATTGATTTAACCTCTAATCTTATTTTCGTCACTCAGGCAGCCTATAATGAATGGATGGCGAGCGCTGGATTTAGAGTGTATTTAGATAAAAACCCAGGGAATACCTTTTCGATTGATTTGAATGTGAATTACCAGCAAAGAGAAATTGGCAATCGCATTGCACCCTCCATTGAAATGTTATATCGAAACATTCGCGCGGGTTTCAGTTATGATATTAATTTAACCAAAACAGGGGTATTACCCACTGGACAAGCTGATCCTGAAATTTTTGTACATTATGTAATTAAAAAGATACCTCGTTTTAGAACAGTCAGGGTGTGTCCTTTGATTTAATTTGAATAAAAACTATTTCCTAATCTGTTTCACACGGATATTAAAAGTAATTGATGATGCGAAATTATAATTCAAAATTTTTTATTAAGCTTTTATTAAGCTTTTCATTTATATACCTGTTTCATGCAACTTCATACGGTCAAAAGCTGGAAAGTTGGATGAAAGCAGGAGATCAGTCCTTTTTCGTAGAAAAAGATTATCGTACTGCCTTTAATTATTATCAGGCGGCAAGCGCTTATGATTCTACCAGGACTGATATCTGGGTGAAAATGGCAGAATCTGCCAGGAATATGCAAGGTCTGCAAACGGCACGATCAATTTATGACAAAGTTCTTCTTTTTCCTGATTCTGCTTTAACGGCAGAAAATTTTTATTATTCTGCTTGGGTTAATATGCGCCTGGGTGATTATAAAGGAGTTCTAAAAAATCTTCAGTCTTATTTTCGTAAGGCGAAGGATGGAGATCCCTTAAAAACTCAGGCTATGCTCTTAGAGAGTAGCAGTAATAAGATTTTAAAGAGTTTTCCCTCTTATACAAATATTCCAGAGCAAACAAAGAAATTATCAACGTCAAATGATTGTTTAGAAGCCGAATTTGGAGCTGTTCCATTCAAAGAAGATATTATTTATGCTAAATTTTCTGAAAATAATAGGGGAACTGCCAAATCAGATACTATTGCCTTCATTTCAAATTTAAGATTGATGACAAGTAATCAGGCAGATACCAACTGGATGCCTCAGATGGCTGTCCCCAACAAAATAATTTCAGGGCTCAGTTTTTTACCAGAAAATAAAGGACTTTACTATTGTTTGTGTGAAAAGGTAAATTTGATGAATATCCGTTGTGATATATATTTTAGGAAGTTTAATGAAAATGGAGAAGTCAGCGAACCTTTGAAGATAAAAGCGAATGAGAGCGGATTTTCAACACAGCATCCTTCCGTAGGTAAGGATAAGGAAGGTAAGCTATGGCTATACTTTTCTTCAAATAGGCCTGGTGGAAAAGGTAAAGATGATTTGTATCGCGCCATGATTCTGGAAAATGGTGATGTTGAAATGGTTGAAAATTTATCGTCTTTGAATACCTCTGAAGAAGATGTAACGCCATTTTTTCATTCAAATACTCAACGCCTCTACTTTAGTACTCAAGGCAGATTTACTTTTGGTGGTTTTGACGTTTATGCATCTTCTCTAACTAAAAATGATTGGTCAAATCCGATGAATATGGGCATTCAGATGAATGCATCTTCTGACGATTTATTTTTTGCAATAAGTGAAAAAGGAGCAAATGGATGGCTAACGGTAAGAGGAGAAAAGGGTAGTGCATGTACTACCGAAGTTCCTGATGCTTGTTGTTATAACCTCGTTTCTTGGGAAATGCCTAAAAGGAAAGTTAGAATTATTGCTCGTAATGCCAATGATTCTGCCATTATTTCTGAAGCAAATCTAGCCGTTCAGTTGCTTCCAGACGGTCAGTCAGATGAATTTAAGGTTGCCTATGGGAATTGGCCATATCTTTCCTGGAATACGTCTGATAATCATAAGGTTAGTATTCAAAGTGATGGCTTTGATCCATTTAATGAAAATTTAAGTATTGAGCAATATCCATACATGGGTGATACTGTGGAAATTGAAGTGTTTTTGACTCCAACAGTCATAGAACTGCAGGTCCTAACTTTCGACGACAAAACAAAAGCTGCTTTAAATGGCTCTACCGTTACCCTCTCTAAGTTATTGCTTAACCAAAAAACAGAAGAAAACAGCCAAACAAATGCAAATGGAAATTCTTTTGTTTTTTCAGTTATTCAAAACCATAAGTATAAATTGGTTGCCAGTAAGGAAAATTATGAGTCCGTTGAAATGCCTATTAGTTTTACACTAAATGATGTCAAAGGCATGGGTAAAAAGATTACCATTGAAGTTTACTTAAAACCACCTTTATCAGCACCAGTTGCTTTGTATTTTGATAATGATGTACCAAAAGCAAACGAAATGAAAATAAAGGGAACTGAAAATTATATTGATTTAGCAAATAAATATTACAACCAAAAAGAATCTTTTATTTCAAATTTTACACAGATTCTTCCAGAAAATGAAAAGTATGTTTTGAAAGAACAATATGATTTGTTTTTTGACAGAGAAGTAAAGATGGGTAATATAAGTCTGGAATATTTGGCAAAGGCAATTCTAAGTAAACTGGAAGAAGGAAAAAAACTGGAAATTACCATTAATGGTTTTGCAAGTCCCCTGGGTGGTGCTAATGCTAATAAATTATTAAGTGATCGTCGTATTAAAACAGTACACAATTTCCTTCTCGAAAGCAATCAGGCTAAGCTTGCCGATTATGTCAAAAATGGACAGCTAAAGTTGATTAAGTCTGCTTTTGGTGAAGGAAAATCAGATAAGAAGGTGTCCGATAATCCAAAAGATAAGCGAAATTCGGTGTTCAGTTTGGTGGCTTCGGTTGAAAGAAGAGTTGAAATTTTAGTTAAAATACTTAATTAATTAGGACTATGAATCAATCCATAATAAATAAAAAAATAAACTTAGCCACGCTGCTTCGTTATAAGTTACTATTATTAATACCCGTTGTATTTCTAATCTTACCTTTTTCTGCTCAAGCGACCCATATTGTAGGTGGTGAAATTGGATACAAATGTTTAGGTGGAAATCAATATGAAATTACCTTAAGGGTCTTTAGAGATTGTTTTAATGCTAATCCAACAGCATTTTTTGATGATCCAGGTATTATTGGTGTTTATGCCTCTAATGGTTTAAGGTTAAATAATATTTCACTTAGACCCATTGGTAATGACACCCTTAGAGAAGGACTCGATTCCTGTTATACTTCATTCATAAACAACGTTTGTGTACATACTACCGTTTATAGAACAGTTCTTACCCTTACTCCAAGAACAGGTGGCTATCATTTTGTCTATCAGCGCTGTTGCCGGAATACCACCATTTCCAATATAGTTAATCCAACAGAAGCAGGAGCCACGTATGATATTTTATTGACGGAAGCAGCTATGCTAAAATGTAATTCAAGTCCTGTGGTGAATTCTTGGCCTCCTGTATATATTTGTGCAAATCAGGAATTAAATGTAAATTCGGGTGCCACAGACATCAATAACGACTCTATTGCTTATAAACTTTGTGAGCCTTTAGTTGGTGGAACATTGCAAAGACCTCAGCCTATTCCTCCGACAGCTCCTCCATTTCAACCTGTCGTATGGCTTGCACCGACTTATTCTATTTCTAATATACTTGGTGGTGAAAAACCTTTGACTATCGATGTTAATACAGGTATCATGAAAGGGGTTCCACCCATATTAGGTCAGTTTGTTGTTGGTGTTTGTATAGAGGAATATGATCGCGCTACAAAATTATTATTGTCTAAAGTTCGTCGTGACTTTCAGTATAATGTAGTAAATTGTCAGGTTCCTCAAGCTACCTTTGAGGCTCCAAAGGAGGTTTGCGTAGGAACAAGTATTACATTGAATCAAAATACGCCTGGTGCAAAAAAAGTTGAATGGTATGAAGGAGAACCTGGTGCTGAGAAGTTAGTTGGAATGGGTGACTCTGTTAAATTATCCTTCACAAAAGCCGGCAAAAATAGAATTACCCTTTATTTTGAAAAAGGAACTGCCTGTCAGAGTACTTTTTCCGTAATAATAGAATCCGTTGCTATTGATGTGGCTACCATTCCTTTGGCAAGCCAAACCTCAAGGGTTTGCAGAGGTTCAGTTTTTGAAATCAATGTTCAAAATAAGGATATTAATAGGTTATTAAACTATAATTGGCAAACTAATGGTATTTTAATTTCAGGCAAAAATACTTCTTCTGCTTCTTTTAAAATAGATGCTCCTGAAGAAATTTCCCTACAACTATCAAATGCCCTGGGATGTAAATCAACTCTTACTTTTCCTGTCGCCCTTTTTCCAGCAATAACAGCAGGCTTAAAAGATGGGGTTCAATTATGCAGGGATCAGCCAACGGCAACAAATCCTGATTTTAATAAAAATCTTTCCTTCGAATGGTCTCCCCAAACTGGATTAAGTAACGCTAAAATCGGTAATCCCTTTATTACG
>Ga0214921_10001114_pt1 | contig 46666 bp, 39 predicted proteins | sample LL1505_MetaG_FD_177992 | JGI IMG/M metagenome (GOLD analysis project Ga0214921, IMG submission 177992) | Freshwater microbial communities from Lake Lanier, Atlanta, Georgia, United States - LL-1505 | ecosystem: Environmental > Aquatic > Freshwater > Lake | place: USA: Georgia | collected... | reverse complement strand
GGCTTGCCAGACGAAGCACTCAAGATGGCGAAGTGGCTTGCCAGACGAAGCACTCAAGATGGCGAAGTGGCTTGCCAGACGAAGCACTCAAGATGGCGAAGTGGCTTGCCAGACGAAGCACTCAAGATGGCGAAGTGGCTTGCCAGACGAAGCACCCGAAGGGTGCGAAGTCTGGACCTAAGCGGGGTCGAACCGCTGACCTCTACACTGCCAGTGTAGCGCTCTACCAACTGAGCTATAGGCCCGCAAAAATATGACGTCCAGAGAGTAAAACAAAGAGCCTTAGGTGTCAAAAGCTGGCGAACACCAACATTGATCCTTTCTAGGAGTTACTATACCTTAGGGGGGTTCGGGCTGTGGCGCAGACCGGTAGCGCACTCCTTTGGGGTGGGAGAGGTCGGTGGTTCGAATCCACTCAGCCCGACCACTTTTTCCTCCCCCTACTCGGCACTAAAAAATCCCCTTAAGTCGCCCCTAAAATCTGCCGAAGATCCTTATGTCAGCAGGGAAAAGCTCTTAGAAATAGTTGTTGTTTATTTCTTAAAACTTATACGCAAAAAGACGGAGTCACGGATGATAACGTTAGCGGGTGGAGAGGTCTCCAGTAGGAGTAATAGCAACATGGACGAGAAGATACCTGGATTAAGCGATCAACCAGTTCTTGTGGTAGATGACCTAAAATCCGCGCGTGCGGTTCTGTCAGATATGCTCAAGGACCTCGGATTCACAAAAGTGCTTGAGGCGAGCGACGGCACCGAAGCACTCGGAATGCTTAAGAACAGTCCAGTGCAACTGATTCTATGTGACTTCTTAATGGAAGGCATGAACGGCATCGAATTCCTCGAGCACTTAAGAACAACCTGCCAAGACGAACACCCACCTGTGATATTCGTTAGCGCTTTAGGGGATGTATCAAGCGTCGAATCAGCGATGAAATTAGGCGCAACTGATTACTTGGTAAAGCCAGTAAGCTTTCGTAAATTTAAACGCAAGATAGAGAGCACCATCTGCGCTAAATCAGGGCTTTTGGCTTCGTGTTAAGGAATTGCGCTTATATTGCGCCTAAACAACTTAGCACTACTTGCTTGAAGTGATAAATTAGGGAACTTAAGCCTCGATTTGCGGGCTTTTATCACATAGCTTCCAACCGGCAACTGACTAAAGGAATACGATCCATCACTCCCTGTTGTCATGGTCCTGGAAACGGAGAGCCCTGAGGTCGTCGATGTTAAAGTAACCGTCGCACCTACAACCGCACGCGTACGATTGCGCACATAACCCTCAATCCGTACAAGCGGCGGAGTATTTACTGAAGCCGCGACCGCCGCGCTGGCATCAACCATAGCTCCAGTTATTACCGCGCCACTTAGGCTCTCCAAAGATCTCCCAGTGGATAGTAGAACCGATCGCGCCTGCAACATCGTCAATCCAGGATTAGCCGCGGATATCAGAGAGATTACTCCCGCCACTAAAGGACTCGCCATCGAGGTTCCACTGGAGGTTCTATACTGATATCCAAGGCTCTGTAACCCTGTGCTCCAGATCTGCGAACCAGGCGCGGCGATATGAACAGTTCCCACTCCGTAATTCGAATAGCTGGCGAGATTTCCAACTGCGTCAGTTGCCGCTACTGAGACAACTGACTCTAGATTTAGATTCGCCGGATAGAGCGGATTTACATCGTTATTAGATGTTTCATTCCCGGCTGCCGCGATAATTAAGATATCGTGATTGCGCGCTCTCTCTACTGCTCGATAGATCGCGTTAGAGTAACTTCCGCCACCAAGGGAGAGGTTAATCGCTACTATCGGCGCGCCTTTCTCTTTTAATGTCGTGATATAATCAATAGCTTTGGCGATCGTTGAGGTGAATCCAGATCCTTGTGCGTCAAGCGCCTTAACTGAAATGATCCGCGAGCCCCAGGCCACTCCCGCGACACCTATACCGTTATTGCCGATAGCGGCGACTATACCAGCGACATGAGTACCGTGTCCGTTATCATCCTGCGGGATGCCGTCCTTATTAACCAGGTCGCACCCGTTAACATCATCAACGCAACCACTTCCGTCGTCGTCTCTGTTATTTCCGCGCTTCTCTTTTGAATTAGTCCAGATATTAGCCGCTAAATCTGGATGGGTTAGATCTACACCTGTATCGATTAAGGCGACTACAGCTTTTTTAGATCCAGTTGTTGTATTCCACGCTTGCGACACACGACTGCCAAACTCGCCGTTCAAAGAGTACTGCTGTGTATAAACAGGATCGTTTGTATCAAAGAGAATTCGAACTCTAGAGTCTGGCTCCACTGATTCTACATCAACCCGCGCTAAAACTTGCGCGACATCTTCCTGCCTTAATGTTAATACCGCCGCGTGGTCACGCGGGATCCGCTCAATCTCTTGCTGAGCTAACGAACCGAGACTGGCTATCTTTATCTCAAGCGCTTTTGCGGAACCTCGTGTCAGAGCCCTTGTGCGGCTCTCTTTAAACTTAACTATATATCGCGAAGAATCCGCGGCCTGCGCGATCTGACAGGCGCCGCAGATGGATAATGCCAAAGCCAGTGTAAACCTTAACTTTCTCATCAATCGCTCAACCATCCAACTTGCCAGGCCAGCGAGTCGGCTTTAACCCTGAGTTGAAGCCTCAGCCTGCCTCGATTCACGCCTTGCTCGAATAATCTCAAATACCCCTGGGAGTATAGAGATTATTATAATCGCTAGGATCACCAGCTTAAAGTTCTTTTGAACCGTCTCCGTACCGCCGAATAGGTAACCACCGTAGGTAAAAAAGCCAACCCATGCGATGGCGCCGCTTACATTATAGAAAGCAAACTTCGAATACGACATCGTACCGACTCCCGCCAAAAATGGCGCGAAGGTGCGAACGATCGGAACAAAACGCGCTAGTACGATCGTCTTTGATCCATACTTCTCAAAGTACCGTTGTGTGCGCTTTAAATACTCAGGCTTAAATACCTTAGAGTTGGTGCGCTCAAAAACTGCTGGCCCCATCCGACGACCGATCGAATAATTGACCGCGTCTCCGACGATCGCGGCGATAAGCAAAAGTAGCGCTAACAGATGAACGTTAAACGCCCCCTGGCTCGCCAGTGCTCCAGCGGCGAACAGAAGCGAGTCTCCAGGAAGAAACGGGGTAACGACTAACCCGGTCTCACAGAAAACTATCAGAAACAGGATCGCATATGCCCACGAGCCGTAATCGTTAGCTAGTTGGGTTAAGTGCTTATCGATATGAACGATAAAATCAAAGATCGAGTAGAGAAACTTCATCTGACTTCCTTAGTGCTGATCAAAGCTATTACCGCTCTACTAAAGCACTCAGATCGATTTTTGGAAAGCTCCACTCTCTCGCGACTTATCTGCATGAGCACCGTTTTGGGCTTGCTCGGTCATGTCCGTAAGCTTCTCAAGACCTTCAACGATCATGACTTGGCCCTTCTTCTTAGCCCAATCGATCGCTGAAATTCCATCGATATCGGTAAGAGATAGATCGGCTCCAAGCTCAACTAGCTCAAACGCAGTCTCCGCATGCCCATTTTTTACTGCGGCCATAAGAGCTGTTGTGCCATTTGGGCTCTGTCCGTTGACCTCAACACCATCGAGCGCAAGCCTACGCACGGTATTAGTATCACCCGATGACGCGGCACGCATAAATACCGTCCAAAAAGCGCCTTCTACGGCGCTAGTTTGCAGCGGCTTAGCCGGCTGCTCTGTATTATTGTTATTTGTTACTTCACTTTGCATTTTTATACTCACAGATTCACTGTCCACCTTTTTGATGCCGAAAACCGCCTGAATGGTTGCATCTGTTTCTGCCTCGGCCCACTTTTTGGCGCTCCACCCCTCAAAGTTCTGCTGGTCAGGGTCAGCTCCTAGCTCTAGGAGCAGCCTTACCATCCTGCGGTCTCGGCGCACCGTAGCCGCAAAGATAGCGGTATTTCCGTTTCCGTGTGGAATGTTTATCTCAGCCCCCGCTTCAACCAGTATTTTAACAACCTCCGGGAAGCCTCTCTGAACGGCCTCAAGTAATGGGGTGTCTCCGAATTTGTTACGACGGTTGACCTTAGCTCCTGCCTTGATAAGCATGCGAACTACCTCAGCTTCTCCACGGCCCGCCGCCAAAAGAAGGGCCGAAGCGCCGTACTTAAGCTCGCAGTCGACATTAAAGCCGGAGTCGATCAGCTCCTGAAGCCTGACCAAGTCGCCTCCTCGGGCCGCTGCGATAAGCTGTTTCTGTTCTTCTGAATAAGTTATTCCCATCTGGGTTACCTTAAAGCCTCTTTATAGGTACAACCTCTACTCAAGTGTTAGGTCGTCAGGGAGATCGATTTACATGAGCAGAAAATGAGCTCTGGAAAGAGATTTGGCCTATCAAAGAAGCGGGCGCCGAGACAGCTAAAAGCCTATAAGGGTCTGTAATTGCTTATGAATTATACCATTTGAGGCAATTACGTACTGAAAATCTATTAGCCCCCTGCCCAGCCTTATCTGAGACCCTGCTTCAGAGCTTAGAACACCCCCAGCGGCCTCTATAATCGCGGCTGGCGCCGCCAGGTCCCATTCCTGGTGGGTGGTCATCCGGATAACAGCCCCATCAAGCTCTCCACTAGCGACCCTAAAAAGGGCCTCCCCTGAATCCATCATCGGAGAGGCTAACTCTGGGCGCTGGCAATCAAAGTTTCTGATATAGATCCGCCCTGGCCTTAATTCCTTGGTAGCTGATACGTGAATGGGAGCCCCGTTACACACCACTCTGCCATCTCCGAGTGAGCTCATGACAAAGCGTCCGCGCGCCGGGAAATTCATAATAGAGAAAACCGGCTTAAATTTTATACACAGCGCTATAAGCACCGAGAAATCATCATCGCCTTTAATAAATGACTTCGTTCCATCTAATGGATCAACAACCCAGGTTCTCTCTGATTTAGCTAGCTGCTCAACAGAGAACGGCGACTCCTCTGACAGGATCGCATCATCGGGAAAGAGTCTTGTTATGCAATCTATGATGATCTTATTTGATCTAAGATCGGCCTCAGTAACAGGAGATCCGTCGTGTTTACTCCGCATTTCCAGAGAATGCTTCTGCTCTTTTTTATCTCCAGGCCAGAGATTTAAAAGCTCCTGACCTGCTTGACGCGCCGCGACGATTAAAATCTCTTGTTGTTCTGGTGTAATAATCTTCATATAGAGTAACTTGCTGGTCACTGCAAGATTAGCAAACAGCGCATCCGAGTTAATAATAATACTATGACAAAATCCTATAAACGAGCACTCCATATCTTTCGGCGTGATTTGCGACTTAATGACAACTCAGCCCTCAACGCTGCAACCTCAGAAGCAGATGAAGTTGTCACCTGCTTTATCTTTAACGAGCTTCAATGCGGTGAGAATCCTTACAGGTCAGCAAATGGTCTGGCTTTTATGATCGAGAGCCTAGAGGAGCTAGAGACAGAGATCTCCAAAGCTGGTGGCAAGCTCTTAATACTTCACGGGCAACACCACGAAGTTGTATCACGCCTTATTAAGGACCTCTCAATAGACTCCGTGTTTTTTAATATGGACTACACCCCTTTTAGTCGAAAGAGGGACGCGGCCATATTTAAGACATGTTCCGAGCTTAACGTTCACTGTGCTCATTACTCAGATGCTTTACTGGTTGAGCCATCTGTTTTCGGCAAAGATGACGGAAAGCCTTACACTGTGTACACCCCGTTCTTTAAGAAAGCGGCGAAGCTTGAAGTCGCTAAACCGGTTTCACTGTTAAACAAGGGGAGATTAATAGATCCTAAATATAAGGGCGCAACCGTTAAGGCCCGCGACTTCTGGCCAAATGAATCAAGCCCACAAAGAATAAGTAAGGGAGGCAGAACAGCGGCCCTCGAGATCCTTAAAGGAATTAAGGATTTCTCTAAATACGAAGACGAGCGAAATCTGCCAGCTCTGCGCGGTACAACTCTACTAGCTCCGCACAACAAGTTTGGCACTCTATCGATTCGCGAGGTGTATTGGGCGATCGCTGAAGCGCACGGCGCCTCGCACACTTTAATCAGAGAGCTTTACTGGCGCGATTTCTTTACGCACATAGCTTGGCACTTTCCGCGAGTTTTCGGACACGCGTTTCACCCGCAGTACGACAAAGTTAAATGGAACAACGACGACAGGCTATTTAAAGCGTGGTGCGAGGGTCGCACGGGGTTTCCTATAGTTGACGCCGGAATGCGTGAATTGGTGACAACCGGATTTATGCACAACCGAGTGCGCATGATCGTCGCCTCGTTCTTAGTTAAAGATCTGCACATCTCGTGGCAGAAAGGTGAGCAATTCTTCGCGAAATACCTAACCGATTACGACCCCTCTGTTAACAACGGTAGTTGGCAGTGGGCCGCCTCGACAGGGTGTGACGCTCAGCCGTATTTCCGAATCTTTAATCCGTGGCTACAACAGAAGAGATTCGACCCTGAGTGTATCTATGTGAAGAAGTGGTGCCCTGAATTAAAGTCGATCAAGCCATCACTTCTGCACAATCTCTTTGATGAGCCAGAGCTACTTAAAAACATAGATTATCCAGCTCCGTGTGTAGAGCACTCTACTCAGAAGATTATTGCTGAGGAGATGTTTAGGGAGTGCGCGAAGGGATGAAACGATGAGTTTTCATCGTGTGGTTTTGGATCTTTATAGGGTTAATCAGTATTTAAGATCCCGCGCGCATCGCTTGCTTAGCAAAATCAGAGGCCGTACCATTTTAGCTGCGTTAAGTCAGGAGTACTATTTGAATTGTCCTGGCGCTGAAGTGATAACTTGAGTGAGTGGATTTTATGACGAGAGCAGTGAGCAGCAAGGAAGATGTCATGAGGAAAGTGATGGAGCCAATCCAGACAGATGGGATCCTAGTCTTTCCTGACAAGAGCCTGGAGACCATGCTTTCCAACACTATGATCCCGAAAGTGAAAGAGCGCCTGGCTAATATCACTGTCGAGAATGTCAGAGAACAGCGTGAATACATCGAAAATGTCCTAGAGGCGGTAGAAAATAAGTTATTTCATATAACAGAGAGTGCCAAAGTAACTAAGCTAAAAGACCTACGGGACGTAGCCCTAGAAGCGTTCGTGAGATCATTTGAAGTGGCCCCAGCTGTAGGAAGCGAGTTAGTTAAGTTTTGCCGAGAGTATCTGCCGGAGCCTAGCGAAAAGAGACCTAAGTTAAAATCCAGGGCGCTGATAACGGCAATTCAGAAATTGTCAAAAGCGGGGCGCGATAATGTTGAGAAAACAATAGGCTCAATCTCCAGTAGTGCTCAGACGGACAAGATCGCTGCCCAGAGAATCACTAAACAATTTCCTAAGGGCACTGAGACTAAGTCCCCTAGCGCTGCTACCAAGGGTATTAAGATCGCTGACATAGCTTCACTAGGCACACAGATCGATTATGAAGCTCTGGAAAGGCAATTTTCACAAGCAACCAGTAACGATAAGGACACAATTATTTCGCAGTTAGCGCAAAGATTGCGGGAACTAAACAATAATTCAAATCAATCACCGGGTGAAAAGTCCTCAGCCCTGAAAACTATAACACGGCTAATAGTACAGGAGCTAAATGCAGGCAAAGCGACTGAAAATAAAATTAGGCAGCTTTCTCTAATCATAGAGAAAGCCTCTAAGAATCCGGAATCTCAAATATCTAAAAGCGTGTTAAATCAGCTCAAAGATTTAAAGAAAGACAGCTACATTGGTGTTTTGAGGCGATTTAAAGCTTCTTCTACAGAGAGCTTCACAAAGAAACAGCAAATGCTATTTACTGAGATCCTCCCAAAACTCATCCCCGATAAATTTAATTAGGCTTAACATTTAGGTGATAGCGGCCAAACAATTCAGCGCCCAGCCTCCTCTCGCATCGAATGCTCAAGCGCCTCCGCTAACGCGGCGAAGTTTCCATCTCCAAAGCACCCGATTACATCGCTTGCTCTCTGGATTATCTCGATAAATGGCACACTCTTATCTGGGAACAGTCTTTTCGAGAAGAGCTGCAGCAAATAACCTTCGCCACACTTATCAACCAGGATACCTAAACCTCTAAGGGTATCTAGAGCCTCTGCGACTGAGATCTTTCCGAGGCGTTTGGGCACATCTTTATAATAGCACTCAGCGTGCTCCTTATTCCTAAACTCTAAGAATCCTAATCCGCGAGTACGAAGAGCCGAGATCGACTCGATGATTGAATCGGTCGATAACGCGATATGCTGGGCGTGACTGCGCCCAACTTCTCTTAGCTGCGCTGGAATCTGTGACACATCATCGCCTGATAGAGGTTCATTTACAGGAAATAAAATCGGCTGCTCTAGGCCATAGATACCCATCACTTCGCTATAAAGTGAGGCCATAAACTCTTCGTTCTGAACTCGGATGGTAAATTCGTTTACCTTCTTCATCCCAAAAACATCCGCGAGAAATCCAATGACTGGTTTAATCCTCTGTGTGTTAAGAACTATGTGATCGATCCGATTAAACGCGCGTGAGTTACTCTTCGCGCGAGTTGGATTCTCTTTTAACCCAAGGTACGGAACCTGCCCGTCCTCGATAAATCTAAAGTATATATCGCCATCATGTGGCGCTCTAAGATATCCCACTCCGGTTGTCTCGCAGAGCTTGGTGAGCTCATTAGTTTTCTTTTTGGCTAACTCAAGCGCGCTCTTTGAATTTACAACCCGAAGACCTATCTCTGAGATGTGATTACCGTAACGTTTAGCGAGCTCTGCGTGCCGCGGCGCGCTATCAAGGATAAAGAGGACATCATCTTGCTGTAGTCCATAAACGTGCCCCTCATCGCCACCTGTCGCTGGAACGTAGGCGATCTCCATACCGAGCATTTTTGATAAACGCAGGGCCTCATCGCGCGCGTTGTGTACATAAAATGTGACTGGCCCGAATCGTTTGATCGCTAGAGGGTTGTCCATAAGTCGTCAGAGCGCTCCGTAAAGGTTACCTGTTTATTTTAACCTAAAAGCGGCAGTTAAGGAGGACCAAAATGGTGCAGCTGGTTAAAAGCACAAGAGATTTTGAAATTTTCGGCGCGCAACCCTGGCACGACTCGACTGAGCTCGCCGAAGTCCGTCAGGGTGAGCGTTCGACTGAGCTCACGCCGAAGTCACCAAAAATTCAAAAGCCGCAGTGATTTTAGCCAGATGCGCCGTTTTGGGACCCGCAACTGCCGTTTTTAGGTTTAACCTAAAGTAACCAATCAGCAAATGCCGCGGATATACCTGTGCCAGACTTGGTACAATCTCTCAGAAGACACCCTGTCCGGTCGTCGAGCAATAGGAGAGCACCCATTCCATGTTATCAAAAACATCTTCAGCTAGACTTGGGTTTAGGGCATTTCGGGATCTTTGCCATTTACGCTCTCACCTAGGACTATTATTTGTCTCCCTAATACCTTCAGTTGATTTCGGTTTAACGCTCCCAAGAGTTCGTCCAGCGAAGTCAGGAAACCGAGATAGTCTTGCAGTGGGTGTATAAGTCCACTTACGAGCTCAGGTCTTGTATTGCCTAATTCAAATTTGCGCACCTGACGATGCAAAGAGGTCAGGTTTTTTATGGAGTCAAGCAGATTGCTCACTAAATCTCGCCTCTCTTCTTCAGAGGCATCCGCGACTAATCCACGCGCCTTGTCGATGAGTGTCGCGCGCTCAAGCTTATGCTCATCTGACATTGGAGATACTGTACCATCGATCCTCCTTGATACCTCCGACTGAAAACTCGAGTGCAGATCTTTTAAACACCTCTTAAACTGTAGCTGTCGCTCCAGGACTTCTTTACTTCTCTCAAGCGCGGAAACATCGAGGGCGGCACCAGCCGAAGGTCGGATAGTTTCGGCCGCTGAATTCGCTCCATGCTCCTCTCTGCAACCAACAGGAAAGGAAGTGACTGTGATTAGAGCTGCTGCCCTAAAACGCGCTGCGAATGATGCACACATAATTGACTCATAAATGGGGACCCTGTTTTCACGCCCTATTTAAAGGAGTTATGGCGATGTATCGCGATGGTGTAGCTTTTTATTTTCATGCCATTCCGAACTAATACTTACTAACTGCTACAGATCCCGAGAAAATATTTTCTTCTTTACCCCTTTAACAACTCAAAACAGGGGCGTGAGCTTAGTAGCTCCACCGACTTGGCGATCCCACGCTGATTCGACATTGAAACACTAACTTTTGAGATCTTACCTGTGGCCCCGAGTGCCGTACGGAATGTTTCCGCGCTAAGCCTTGCCGCCGCATCAAGCGATGGTTTTTTAGTCACTCTTGAGCTTAGCAAAAGAGGGGCACAGGACCTAGGGAAGGCCGGCAAAACCCCTCCCTACTGCGAAAGCGGATCTTGAGCCGCTCTTCGAGTTTTCGAGATGGGAGAAAATCCTCAATGTATCGCAGTGGATACATCTCCGGCCTTCGCTAAAGCTACGGCCGGCGAGGTTTTGTCGGACCAGACGTAGCCTTGGCGAAGGCTGGTGCGGTTTTTTCCCATCTCGAAAATCGAATATCAACTCAACCTCCACTTTCTCGCTACGGGTAGGTTTTGCCGGCCTTCCCTAGTGAGGGTGCAGGTCAGCAACGATGACCGTCAGGGAGATCGCCTATGATGGTGGGACGTTGGCTGGGATCTGAATTTAATTCTGCTCTGAGATCCGCTTTCATTTCAGTCAATCATTTTTATCGCTTCAGTGTATCACTTGTCTCGCGACTTTAGGACGCCTGCTTTAGTTCGCACGTGAGTCGTCACGTGTAAACGGAGCAGTCCTGACTACCATTAAGCGAGGGGTGATTTATGAGGACTGACTATCCGGGATACTGTGATCCATCAAATTTGCGGAGCCTAAGAGGCGGCGATCGTCTGTGGGGGAAGGACTTGGAGCCTGTCAGGAGCGAATCTCCGACGGAATCGCCACTCCTTCCTGGAGGGGAAATTGTGGGAAAACTTGATCCTGATTTCAATGTTGAGATCATTCAGGATAGGAGCTTTGACAGCATTCACAAACTCGCCGCCGGCCGAGTAGCTGGTCTTCAATTTAAAAACGTCGCCTCCATAGATTGGTGCCAAGAAGTAGCGACGAGATTCATCGAGCATCCGGAAACTCATAGAGAGTCCGTTATTCCCGCCATCTTTACATTGGGAAAGCATCTTTACGCGTGCGGCTCGGGCGAAACGATTCAGTGCTACTTCAATGAGATGGAGGACACCAACCGAGTTATGAAGACAATCTTCCCTAATCAAGAGGACCTCCTGATATCCTTTCTTAAGGAGCTCGCGACCTCTAATGGATTAGGATTTGAATTTCTTGAAGCAGAGGGGAAGTCCGTTCAACACGGGACTCTCCGCCTCTGGGGTCGTAAGGAGTCCGCTGATAAGCAATCAGACGCAACGAGCGAATCGGAAAATTCTCTGAGGTTCTTTGCTAATCCTCATGAGGACTTAAAGGAAACCAACTCTGACCACCCAATGCTTCAGCAAATACAGGGCTGTGACAACATCTACGGCGTCATTCTTTGTATTAGCGCGGTCCCTGGTCACGAGCCTAGGACGGTATTATGGGATAAAGAGCTCAATCTTTCGGAGATTCGAGATCCTAAGAATAAGATAAGCGGAGGATCATACGGTTTCACGACAGCGTTGCTGGAGGACTCCAAGGTGTGCGCGATAAAACTTCTGCCCGGAGATCTCGGGATAATACCGGCTCACAAAGTTCATGCTGTCGTAGGATACGACAACGCTGAACGCTGCACACTCTCCGGTTTTATCCACTTTATTAAGGACTCCGATGGAAGGCCAACCAAGATCGTCTATCGCACCTAAGGAGGCGTATGTTTGAAGCCGGCAGAAACATAGAATCAACTACGTCACAGAACAGGTTAGACTTGAAAATTTTAACAAATATGCCCACTGAGCTGACTTACCTCTCAGACACATACTTGATGAACTCAACAGCAATGTGTCAGTCGGTCATTCGGCGAGGGGATGGGCTCTGTGACGTGATCCTAGATCGGACTATTTTCTATCCTAAGGGAGGCGGACAGCCCTCGGATACGGGCAAAATAGAGCTCGCTGCGGGATTGCTTGAAGTAAAAGCCGTGAGTCTATCAGCGACTGGGGTTGTACTGCACACTTGCTCATTGCTATCAGGCAATCTGCCCTCAGAGGGGGAGATTCTAGATCTGTCGGTAAATTCAAATGAACGAATGCGGAACGCTGCCAATCACACCGCGGGGCATCTAATAGACCTGGCGCTACAGTTACTTCCTTATAAAAGAGACGCTATAAAAGCCAATCACTCTCCAGCGGAGAGCTGGGTTCAGTTTAATGGGGACCATCTTCCTCCTGGGGAAACGACCGATACCATCAGGGAATCCTTAACCGGAAAGATCGATGAGCTAATTAAACAGAATCTTCCGACTTACCAAATTACCCCGACGGCTGAGCAAGCCGCGGCACTTGGGATCTCGGCGCCGGCGGGAAAAACCGTCAGAATTATCGGTTTTAAGGGTTACGAAGACTTCGCCCGCGGCTGTGGTGGAACACACCTCGCCTCTTCAGGAGAAGTTGGAGCGATCATGATACACGGTATTCGCGCCAGAAAAGGGACGCTTAGTGTTACGTACCAAACTCTGAACTAAATATGTTAGACTCGGATTATGCCACTTCATATTAATACCCCACTGATCGAGTCGCACGTTCTCTCCACTATTACGGGAGCTGATGTGCGCCTTAAACTCGAATGCCTACAACCTTCAGGATCTTTTAAGATCCGCGGTATCGGGTTCCTATGCGAGACTCTTCAAAAAAAAGGGGTCTCGCGCTTTGTATCCTCATCAGGAGGAAACGCTGGAATGGCGGTCGCGTATGCGGGCATGCGACTTAAAATACCCGTGACTGTTGTAGTGCCACAAACAACTACAGAGAGAGCGAAAAAAGTCATCGAAAGTTTTGGAGCTGATGTTCGTGTGCATGGGGCCTCATGGCAAGAGGCGCACGAATTGGCGGAAAGCCTCGCCGATAATGAGGATGCCTCTTTAGTTCATCCCTTTGATCACCCCCTGTTGTGGGAAGGAAATGCCTCGATTATCGATGAGATCCGCGCCTCAGGGTTTTTACCAGACGCAGTCCTTGTCTCGGTCGGAGGTGGCGGTCTTTATAGTGGGATAGTAAATGGTCTGCGGAGAAATGGCCTCTCATCAATTCCTGTCATCGCTGTAGAGACAGAGGGAACTGCTTCACTTAACGGATCGATCCGAGAGGATCGGTTAATTGAGCTTGAGCGAATTAGTGGTGTAGCTACTTCACTCGGCGCTAAAAAAGTCGCCAAAAACGCTTTTGAGGCCGCCAAGACGCACCCAACCACAAGTATCGTAGTTAGTGATTCCCAGGCTATCTCAGCCTGCAAGCGCCTCCTCGATGATCATCGTTTGCTAGTCGAGCCGGCTTGTGGCGCGGCGCTCGCCCCGGCCTACGATGCTATCGCTGAGATAAAGCCGTATCAAAAGATAGTATGTATAGTTTGTGGCGGCGCCACTGTCACCGGGGAACAGCTACAGCGTTACTAGGGAAGAGCGGGTCAATCCACCATCTCAAATACCTGGCATTTTAGAGAGTATAGCCGCGCTCTAAACTTTTTACCCCTGCCCCTTACTTAAGCCCCGTAACAGAATTAAGCGCCGCGATCGCCTCAAAAACTATCACCGTGTCTTCGGCACTCTTGCCTTGAAGATTCAGTTTAAGCTGGTTCATCAATTTAGCGCGTCCTGATAATTAAATTCACCTTCTATCTCTGTAATGAGAAAGAACTGCGGAGCCCTATTTCGCGAAACCCGAAAGCCACAACCGAGTCACCTCACTCAACGCATAAAGCGGCAACACTAAGGTATCTTCCAGCTTCGCGAGAGGCTCTGCGCTAACCCGTATCCCCATCTTGATCTCCTTCTCTTTTAGGAATACTCGCATGCTGCGCATGGCGCCTGTTCCGGAAGCCTTAACCTCTAGGGGGATTATCTCACGACCTATTTCTAAAACGTAATCTAGCTCAGCGTTGCTGCTCTTGGCCTCTCTGTGCCAATAAAACAGCGAGTTCCTTGTATGCCTATGGTCATTTTCCCCCACTCCGTGCGCAAGCAACTCAAGGCCAACAAATACCTCAACGAGGGCGCCCTTGTTAATCAGATGAATCTCCCCTGCAGTCAAAAGCTCTGCGAGCTTAAGACCCGCTAGCTGATTGAATAGTCCGATATCGTGAGGGATCACCTTAAACTTTTTCGGGTCAATCTGCGCTCCGAGCGGTACTCCACTGGCGGCAGTATGGTGAATTTTATGCGCGAGACCAGCTCTGCTCAGGAGGTCGAGCGCCGAATGCACCTCCTTTGAAACCGCATCTCGGTAAGCATGAGAATAGATAAATTTCTTACCTGATTGAAACGCGACCGCGCGCAAAGTATCGCGCAAACGAATCGCCGGTACTTTTTTGTGATACTTAGCGAAATCATCTTCGTAGGTGGTCAGCAGGTCGGAGCTCAACCGATCCAAAATTAGGAGGTCCTTTGTAGCGATAAACTGCGCTTGAGCTTCAGGAAGGCCCCCGACTATCAAGTATTGGCGCAGTAAGTTGAGAGCTTTTTCATGTAAAGGTTTCGGTAGAGGATCCTTCAGAGTCATTGAGCGAATTAGCTCCAGTAACTGGGCCTCTCCATTTGCCAACAGCACCTCTTCAAAAGTAAGCGGGTGCATAAAGAGATTCTCAATCCTCCCTACCCCAAAAGATCCCACCTCCTCGAGCGCGAATTCAAGAAGGGATCCAGTAGCGATCACGTGAAGATTTGGACGCCTCTCATAAAAAAAACGCAGTCGCTCTATCGCCTCTTTGGAGGCTTGAATCTCATCGATAAAGAGGAGGGTTTCGCCATCAATAATCCTCTTCCCCGCAAGCGCGGCGATACTCGATATCAGTTGGTCTATTGATAGAGCTTGATCCTCAAACAGCCTGGTGATTAGCGGCTGTTCAACGAGATTGACCTCTACAAAACTCTTGAAAGTGCGGCCTAGCTGTCTACAGACAAAAGTCTTGCCCACCTGTCTTGCTCCACGCAGCAGAAGGACCTTGCGCTGGTCTCTCTTAGCCCAATCTTTTAGAGTCTTAGTGATAGATCGCTCGATTTCAAGCATATTACATATCAAATCAATGGGTTAAGTTGTCTATTTGCCAAAAAGCAACCCTACAACTAGGTAAATTTTGCCAAGATACAAGGATAACATATGATGCTTATGGCCGAAAGTAAAAGATAGGCTGCACCACTAGGGGCGTTGGCTGGGAGCTGTAATGTTAAGGAAGGCCGGCAAAACCTACCCGTAGCGAGAAAGTGGAGGTTGAGTTGATATTCGATTCTCGAGATGGGAAAAAACCGCACCAGACTCCGCCAAGGCTACGTCCGGTCCTACACTATCTCGCCGGCCGTGGCTTTAGCGAAGGTCGGAAGTGTATCCACGACTCGACTGACTTCCATTGAGGATTTTTTCCCATCTCGAAAACTCGATGAGCAGCTCAAGATCCGCTTTCGCAGCAGGGAGGGGTTTTGCCGGCCTTTCTTAGGTTACTCACACCGCATCTGCGCAACCGGCATCGGATCAGCAGAGTTAAAGGTGTTCACCTCATAAGCGACATCTCCGCACTGCGGCGCCTCTACCTTAGAAGCCTTGATCCGTCCAACTATGTGCCCCGGTATGGCGGCTAAAGCGTTAAGTAGAGAAACTCCTGGCAAAACCCTTGTGAGCTCACCTCCGGCGTACGTTCCCCACGCTGGATAAAGCAACTTGTATCCACTCTTAAGGGTATAGGGCATCTCATACTGAGTGGCGAGGGAGATAGCGTCACTCGATGCCACCTCCTCCTGAAACAGTGGAACTAGCGGCAACATCCGCGCGACAGAGGCCCACGCCTTTAGATCACGTTGCGCGTAATCTTTCGCATGCCCTGCCTCATGCAAACCAACTACAGGGAGATCTGAATAGATGTGAATTGTGTTGGTGAAGGTATTGTAGTGATCTCCACCGAAGATCCTTCCCGGCAAAATTGTATACACAACATTTACTAGCGCGCCTATTGTATAGCGCCACCACGGACCGATCGCCTCGTTGTTAAACAATCTACGCCACTCATCAAGGGGAGCGTAATCATTCAAACGAACCTTTACATCGCTTAAGTTATTAAGAGCGAGATAGTCTTTAATAGCCTTCTCTGTCTCTGGGGAGATATCGTGATTCCCCATCTTCCAGTTCCAGAGGATTAGCTTCTCAGGAAGCGAGAATAAGAGGTGCCCGATTCCGTCCACCAAAAGATAAGGCTCTCCACGCTCTATCTGCGGCTCATCCTGTCTAATTAGCGGTGGCGCCCCTGGGATCCCTCTAAAATCTGACGGCTCAGTAACTCGGTACGGAACCGTCGCGCAGGATGAGAGTAGAACTCCCGAAAGAAATATGGCTAAAACTCTGGATCTGACTGACATAATAGTTGCCCGAATTATCATCAGGGTTGGGGTTAGTCAAGGCTGGACCCAAGGGCCGCTCCAAGGCCTTAATCACCGCTCGTAACTACTAACTGGACTTTTGGTTTGTTGCTGTTATTTCATCAATAAATAGGCTGTTTTGAGCTTCTTCTTTGCGGCCGAACTTGCCTCAGCAGGCTGGGATGCGTCAATCCTTAGGTGCAGGGTCTATCTCTTAATAATCAAGCTAACTCACTTCGCGTCTAACAGAGATCTAATTGGAATCTAGATAACAGGTTGGGCATACTCCATAGGCGAGCAGTTGCAGAGCTGAAAATTACGGAACCTGCCCAAAAGAACCTCGACTCTTGGGCTCTTGCACCATTTTCATCCTGCTCCCTGCTCATACAAGGATAATCACCACTATGAGTGCATTAATATCCCCGACCAGATCTCCTGCCAGCTCTTTTAACATACGCGAGTGCTTAGATCTTCTTTCTCCTCCTTCAAGGCCCGAAGGTGTTGATACTCAGAGGCTTCTGAGACTAGAGCTAGATCTGGCTAAGTTCATTCGGGAATTTTATGAGGCCGTGGATATCAATGTCCCCGACTCTGTAGTATCGAAGCTGATGCACTCCACCCTCAAACGAATAGAAGGGCCATGGGCGCCTCATGATCACGATCTTCCAAAGAAGAGATCGCCAGAGATGTCTGGCAATTCCCCAAGACCTTTTTTCGAGTCTCCGGTTAGTAAGGAGGCGCGGCACGCCCGTCGATCCAAGGTGGCGGGACTTGAGCAAAGCCTTACTATGAAGCGATTATCTACCTGGACAACTATCTACGAATACGAGCTCCCGCTTCCTGCTCAACACAGCAAGCTTGACGGTATGAAGGTACTCCACTTATCTGATGTGCATCTGCTAAAAGATAATCATCGACCCACCGAACAGCTCGAGCAGATAGATTCGTACCTAGCCGAGAATGATCGACGACTAGACCTGATTTTATTCTCAGGGGATCTGATCACACGCTCTCCTGATGATTTAAGCGAGCGCGCTTTTAAAGTCTTAAAAAAGTTGTCGCAGAAAGCACAACACTCATTTTTCACCCTTGGCAATCATGATTATCATGGGCACACCCCACTCGCCGTCGGTGATTGGATCACTAGAGCCGGCTTTCATGAGATCACAAATAAAAGCGTTGATCTTCGCAGATCCGGGTCAAAGATCTCTTTGTTTGGAGTTGACGATGCTTACTTTGGGAGTCCTCAGGCACCGACTCCGGAGTCCGTGAGTACAGATTCATTCAACATCGGACTGACTCACAATCTCGATTCAATCCGCGCAAATTTTCCACGGAATTTTCATTACTGGTTCTCAGGGCATACTCATGGCGGGGAGGCATGGCTGAAGGCTTTTGGCTACTTGATGAAGACATGGAACTATCTCGATGACTTAAATCAGAATATCCGCGGTTGGAGTATGCTAACCGATACCTGCGCCTCTTTTGTTCATCCAGGGATGGCGAGGTACTATGTCAGGCATCCTGGGCTCTGGCTGCCGCCGGGCGCTGTGGTGCATACGTTTCGGACTTAAGGAAGGGCGACAAAGGATCGCGTAATAGCTTTTCCATTTGAAGGGGATCTACAGGACTGCTGCCGTAAACTTTTAGGTTATTTTCGTGGGCGATCCAGGTGAAGTGGTGTATTGTTGCTCAACGTTCATAGCGTTGATATACTCAACGTTATGAACGTTGAGCAAGCTAACTATCTATTATTACAGAATAACATAGAACCTCGAGAGGTTTTTCCTAAGCTGCAAAAATTTCAAACTAGCACCCTTCAGTTTCATTGCGACTTTGGGTTGGAGCGGCTGCCAGAGGAGCCTGGAATTATTCTTATCAGAGGAGCGCGGCAATTTGGTAAGAGCACATGGCTTGAACAGCAAATAGAAAAGACTTACAGCGAATATGGCCCTGGCTCCACCCTTTACCTGAATGGAGATGAGATCGCTCTTGCAGAAGATTTAGTGGAGGTCGTTGAGAAAGTCATTCCGCTATTCTCATCAAAGGCAACTGTAAGGAGGTTGTTTATCGATGAGATTACAGCGATTGATAAATGGGAACGTGGGATTAAGCTTCTCTCAGATCGAGGCCGTCTTGCCGATATTTTAGTAGTCACAACTGGCTCGAGCGCCAGTGATATCAGACGTGGTGCGGAGCGACTGCCTGGTAGAAAGGGACGACTGAGCAGAACGAATTATATCTTTACCCCGTGTTCATATCGGGAGTTCCGGCGTGTAGCGGCTAATACTTTTGGCGATGATACGCTCATCGCCTATATTCTTTCAGGAGGATCGCCTCTCGCAGCGAATGAGCTAGCCGAGAATCAACAACTTCCAGACTACATTATTACGCTAACACGGGACTGGCTAATTGGTGAGGTTGTAAGATCAGGTCGGCAGCGTTCCATGTTGATAAGGGTATTTGAATTTCTGCATAAGAACGGGGCAAATCCTGTGAGTTATAGTAAATTGGCGAGAGATGCTGATTTTGCCAATAACACCGTGGCCTCCGGATACGTTGAGCATCTGCAGGATTTACTCTGTGTTGCTCCGACTATTCAATGTGATCCTAGGACAGGAAAAAGGTTTTATCGTAAATCAATGAAACTAGAACTGTGTAATCTGCTCATGGCAGTAGCAACATCGCCGTATCAGCCGCGATCTGTCGCTGATTTTATGGCGCTACCAGCTACCGAGCAGGGCAAGTTTTATGAATGGTTAGTGGCTCAGGAGTTGTGGCGTCGAAACAGTTTAAGGGAGCTCGAGTATCAAGGTGAGCTAAGTTACTATCGAGATGGTGAAAATGAACTTGATTTCATCCTCAACAAAAATTCGGCGATAGAAGTTAAGCGTGGACAAGCAAGCCCGCATGAATTCCAATGGCTGCATGCCGAACATCCAAATCTGGCGGTAAAAGTAATATGCAGCAACACAATTGATATGCGGCGTGTTAGCTCGGTTTCCATGGAAGAGTTTCTATTGTCAGAGGCCGAGGTGGTCTAGGAAAGGCCGGCAAAACCTCGCTTACTCGATGTTTTGTTAGAAACGGCAGTTAAGGAGGACCAAAATTGCGCAGGTGGTTTAAAGCACGCGAGATTTTGAAATTTTCGGCGCGCAACTCTGGCACGACTCGACTGACCGCGGCCCCGCAAGGCCCGAATTTCGGATCATCGTCCCTATTATCTTTCACTGAAGCGTTTATTTATAACAGCCGCTCCCTTAATAATATGACATCTGCAGTCTTCCGCCGATAATCTTATGGGAGGGCTATCCGCGATTGAATGAGGTACAAATATATCCTTTAAGCTAGGATAGGAAACAAATGTTAGGATCCCTTCGTTCATCTCTCGAAGCGGCTTTGTATCCTCGCGAGCCTCAAGGTGGTCACCTCTAGTTGCCAAAGACGCGGCCGAAACCCTCTCCTCCTCGATTATGGTGAAGGAATTTTCAATCCGATTTGATAGTAGCTCTCGGAGTTGCGGATCGAAGTGCCACATAACATCAGCGTCAGTAGCCACTAAAAAGTCAGCTACACTGATTTTTCGATTATTAATTAGACCTCCAATACCTTGAGCAACTACCTCATGCGCTATAAGATTGTACGCATTTTGGTCAAGCACTGATACCTTGATATCTCTTAGTCTGAGGATCTCAGCCAAAAATGAGGTGTCTTTAAGAGTGTAACCATCCCAGCTCCATGCGATTGACTCTTTCGCCATTCGAACCGTGTCCTCGAGTTTGGATAAAGCCCAAGACGGTACACATCCTGCCTTTAAGTCACTACGTAAGTACGCGACACGATCCGCTATCTCTTTTACTAAAAAGGCCTCCGGATGGGTCCGTTCAGAGTTTGTTCTGATTAGCTTGGCCATTAATTCTGGACAAATGCCGTTTTCGAGGCAGACCTGATGGGCCCCAGATCGACTTTCGAGCACCAGGCCCGCTCCAAACTCATCATGATCAAAAGGCTCGGAAAGGCGTCTTAGCGCGTCTTCTCCTGAATGGGAGAAAGGCAGGTGACCTATGTCATGAAATAGCGCGAGCAGCTCAAGTGTCATTTTATATTGTGGTTTCAAATCCACGCCGCTTGTAAGCTCATGGACTACATTGAGTACATCCACTGAGTGAGATAGACGAGAATAACTCGCCCCTGCTCCGGCGGCAGTAAAGCACCTCACCCCCTGAGATATACCATCTAGTCGCTCTAATTCCGGAATGAGCTTTAATGCAACATCTTCGGTCTTTTTATAACCCGCATTTCTTTCCTCTGTTAAATCTCTCATACAAATCCTCCCTCGGAATTTATTTTCTCACTCTAACTTAGCTTCTGTAAGATGTACTTCTCGGAGCGATTTAACGCTGACGGACTTGATCAAGGCGTGTAGGGTTGCGAAGATCTTTTAAAGAGACAACTTCGCGGCGTTGTTCACAATAATCCTCGATGCAGCTGTACTGCTTATACAGCCCGTAGTCATGAAGCTTAGACCACAGTTGTCCGTATCGAGTCTCCTGATAAGCTCGCGTAGCAACAAAGAAGCTTGGGACATCATGACTACTAAGTGTAATGAAGAGGTTTGACTCCGGGCTGTTAGGATAATTGAGGTGTTGCTCAAAACCCGATCCGCTTGCGTTCGCTCCAGTCCGGATACAAACTATGCCATTGCGCACCTGAAAACCCGACACGTGCATGTGACTCTCGATACGAATATGCGGCTCTGAGATACCGAGCTTATGAACGGCATCCGCGACCTTTGTTACTGTTGGCGCGAATGAGGACCCCTTGGCACCCGACGCGTTATAATGGGTCATTTGAAGGCATATTCCCGTGTCCTCTCTTTTATCGATGTAGATCATCGGGTAATCAACTTGCGTTCCGTCATTGTCCACAAACTTTTCTGGACATATCACATACTTCCTGGCTTCTTCACGTCCCAGCCTAGCCGCGTAGCTCTCAAATATTTTCTCAGCGATATCATTCGCAAACCAGGTTCCTTGAAGACCTTTATTTGACTGTGAGTTGGTTTCGTGATTGCCCGGCAAATTGCCCCAAACGGGAAGAACAAAAGAGGGATCGGCCTCCCACTTGGCCCAGATAAAATCGAGCGCTGGATTAATCAACTCATATCCATAGTTTTTTTGCGAATCGATCCCATTTAATGGATTCTTAACTAGTTGGGCCTCTTGTGTGTAGCGCAGATAGTTCATACCCTGGATCAAATCCCCATTCAGTAGAATCCCCCAGCAACCACGGTCAATCGCCTCAAGCATTCCGGCTAGAAACATCTCCGGGCGCATGGTGGGCGATCCGATCTGCTGATCGCTTGTCACATATATAAGAGACTCCCGCCGTTCTAACCTCTTTTCTCTGTTTGAGGCTAGCACCTCTAAGAGTTTAGGGGTAAAGATCTGATATTCAATGGCCTGTGTAATTTTGCCCTCATGTACACCGCCTCCTCGCAGTTTTAGATAGCTGCTCTGGGGTGGCCTCCCATGGACTGTTTGATCCCGTCGTTTACGGTCTTGAACTCCGTCGTAGAAAAAATCATTTTGGCCACTCGCCGCGTCCTGCAGCGTTCCGGGTGAGAGAACCCATGCTCCGCTCCCGCCTAATTCCCCTATCAGCTCACCCGAACCGCAGATGACATGCATAGGGGCCACATCACGGCCTTGATTAATCTGCGCCCTAAGCCACCCTTCGTATGCTGCCGTTGGATTACTTCTGGGCGCCTTACTATAATTCCAATCTGGCACTATCTGCACTTTATAGTCTGGAGCACCAGTGAGTGAGAAATTTAAACCCATACCATTTCTTGATACTACTTCCCTCTGCCCCGCTCTAAGTAAGTCTGTTTCCGTGTCAGGAACAACGACCCTGTAAAGCTTCTCGATGAAATCCGAGTTTAGTTCTTTTACGAATTCTAGGTACCCGCCGAATTGTCTGTTAACCTCCTGCGTGCAAAGATCTACGCTCTCCGCGTCTAGACAGACGTTTGCTACCGCTCGAACTATCTCAAGCTCGTTCATATCAAGGCCGATTTCGGACTTGATTTTTTCTGACTCATATAGCGGCCGGCCAAGCTTCATTTCAAAAGGCTGCACTACTAAGCTGATAAAGCGCGCCCATGCCGCTATTTCGAGGGCCAGTTGCTGCTGTTGCGCATACTGTCCCTGGTTATTCCGCCCATCGATAGTCTTTCTTACCCTATCCTCGGTCGCAGCCTCTGTGTTTCCCTCTATAATCGCCCGCTCTCGCATCACTTGATGGAAAGCCCGCCTTTCGGCAAGCTGGTCCTCTGTTCTGCCACTTACATGCAATATTTGACCGCCAAGCCGATCGAAAAGCTCCGCCGTGAGTTTAAACTGCTCAGGCCTGCCTTTAAAATTAGGAGCCCAGTTTCTCACCTTTTTTCGATCAAACGCAGGGTCTCCGGAAAATATCCCGCCACAAACTACTAATTCCGGGTTTCGGTCAATCATATGCCCCAATAATAGTGGGCTTATTGTTGTGCTTGGCAGATGCAGACCATCCATCAATACTATATCTGATAGTCCAGGTCTTTTTGACTGAATGTTGTACAGTGCTGCCGCTCTAGCGCGCCTCTCCTGTTCAGTCGATTGCAACATCTCATCGAGGAGTTCACCGGCGATCTGCTGATCATCTGGGGCCGGTCGCTGAAGAGCTGTTGTGACGCCAACATGAAGACCAGCTTTCAGGCCCATCTTAGAAAGGATGTACCCATCCTCATCATTTTGAAGAAGGCCAAGCTGAGCGAAATATTTCAGCCCAAGAACTATGTGAGCCGGTTTAAGACCGGTTTTTTCGCTAAGTCGATGAACCCTAATTTTGTCAAGCAGACTTGGCACGCCTTCGTCTCTGCTCGCTGCGATACCGAGCCTTCTGGTTTTTCCTGAATACTTCGCCTGTAGCTCTTCATGTAAAGCGTTGCCTAGCTTCTCTCGCTCTGGCGCTGGCATAAGTCGCTCAAAAGTATCAATCTTCAGGTCTCCGTGCGGATAAGCATACAATTTCCCCTGGCCTGGAAGCTCTATTCGGTGAATCAATCCTAATTTGACGAGGCGCTTGATTGCGTTACGAAACTCAGGGTCTCTCTTTTTCAGTTGTGCCTCTGTAATAATTGGGTTTTCTGCGATGCTATCATGCAATTTCTTGCTAAGTCCCCTGAGCACACTCTGCTCTCCTTCCTTTATGGCGAGGGCGATTCTTATGTGCTGCTTGTTGATCGCTGCGTAACTAATCGTATTAATCGAATTATTTTTAGAGCCATCAATTGAATCCCGTGAGCTTCCGCTAGATTTGGCTGACACAAATTGCTGTATCTTTCGATCGATGGCACGAAGCTGTTCGAGAGCTCTTTCGCTTATCTTTTTCCCTTCCCGTCCTCGTATTTCCGCCAGCTCGCACACTACCTCGATGAGCAACTTAGCCGCGTCGGGTTGTAGTGACGGTAGCGAGACACGACCAGACATGAACAGCACCTCTCCGAGTTGGCGACTAAACTCAAGTAGTTTCTCAGGAGTTTTCAATTTATCACGAAGAGTCGCCGCGACGTTATCGATATCATCTTTCGAATTAACTCCTATCCCCCGAAACTTGAAGTCTTTGCCGGCTTCTTGTGCCGCTTTTCCGAGCCGCTTAAAATCTACTTCTTGTAAATTTATTTCGCCTGTTTTGGCGGAGAGACGAAATTTATGCGATAGAACCTCATCAACGATTGCAAGTCTCAGTCCGTTCACTGCTTCGCTTATATTTTGTCGCATAATTAGTTCCTCCCCTGATTATTAGTTGTTTTAACGCATTCCTCTATCAAATCAGCTAAAGACGGATCCTCCGAAGTGAGAGGATTGTGTTCGAGATAGCGCTCCAATTCAGCTCGGGAAACCCCAAAATCTTCGCTAATTTGGAGGAGGAGCTGCTCATTCGTAATTTGTTTTGAGTTTACTAGTTCTGAGAGCTTCTTGAGTAATCGCTCTAAATCACCGGGAACAAATCGCTTCATATTATCGGTCTCCAGTTAGTACTTTGCACACAGTGCGTAACCTACCAGAATTTGCCGCGGGATTTTGTTAGAAAACCGCTAAGTTTCCATTTGCGTTTGATGAGCAATTAGTCCCAAGCACCACGTCAATGGCGTCATCTTTTTCTTGGCGGGCACTGTGTGGTGGAGAAGGTGCGGCTGTATGTTCCTCATTATTATCTAACTTGGCTTCTCTTAAATTCAACGATATCTCATAGCACATGCGGGAGCGAAACGATCGGTCAAGTCACAGAAATCAAACTAGTAAACTTACGGACGGTCAGGCTGATGGTTGTCAATTTGACTCAGCCTCTGAGTTCGCCTGCGCGGCTCTACTGGAGAGGTACACAAACTGGAGAGCAGTTCAGGGGGTTACCATACAGGTGCCTATAGGAAGATGTAAATTTGACTTCTTTATTGGGGGCACACTAGTGGAATTCCATCCGATTTCGCTTAGAAGGGAATTTCTGACCGATGGTCTATCCATGATTTTATCAGCCTCTAGATCCTTGTCCAAGAATGAAAAGCTTAAGCTACTAGACGCTCTCGTAGAGGAATTCAAAGCCCAGTATGAAAAGAGGCGGGGACAGGTAGCAGCTGCAGATGGTACCTACAGAAGCTGTGAACTACTTTGCGTTTTCACGCATGATGAGTTTATAGAGCAAGTACTAACGAGATTTGCTACTAAGTCGCTTCCATCAACATCGGATCTATGCAAAGAGTTTCGTCAATTATGCCGTGTTACACGGAGAACCGGACGTAGAGGTTAGGGCATGTATAATAGTGGCGCCCGCGATAGCGATGACTTGCTGCTCTTCACTAGGTGACCCATTAGCTTAAGCCCTCAGTTCCCTGCATCGCCTAATGTAATCCTGCACTATGCCCCTTGTTTGATCAGGGTACACCTTCTCCATATCGCCTTCACATATTCCCGCAAGCTGATCGCTGCTATCAGCTAGAAGGGAATCTACGATCTTCATAGTTCGCTGGTTTAGACGTCGAAGGATCGGAACTCCTAGCTCCTTTAGTGCTTGAGCATTATAGCTTTGCTCCGGCTGTGCCCGTTGCGGGACTCCAATGAAAAACTTCTTGAGATACAATAGCTCAGCAGGGAGCTGAAATCCCGTTGTGACAACAGCTGCGTAACATCTGCCTAGATCAGCAAGGTACTCGTCTCGATATCCTGCCGGCTTAAATATGACGTGAGATAGTGGCTGATAATTCTCTTTCAGTCCCTGATGGTAAATAATCCAAGGGCGACTACTGTGCGGCTTCAATAGGTCTGTTAGAACATTAATTTCATAACCTGGTAGATAACCCAAAATGTGCTCTCCTTTTTTTACCTCGTGGCGAGACACTAATTCTCTTATTCCGCGCTGAATTATCGGCGTATTAATTCTCAAGTCGTTACGACCGGTACGATATCGCTTAAAATGAAAACCCTCGTAAAAGTCAGCTTTGCAAAAGTTACGAAGGAACCAGTCGGTGGGGACATTCGTGATGTTCCAGGGAGGTCGAGGAACAAACGGCGACAGGAAAGCCGAATGGTGGTCAACACGCTGGGCAAAAATCGGTCGCTCTTTTGATTTTGTATTTTCTCGATACTTCTGCAGGCCACCACATGCTACAAACTCGAAATCTGACCAGATGCCATCGGGTTGTAGCTCTCGCAACAATTCGGCAAATTCGAAACGCTCCTTTCTTAAATTAGGCAGTTTCAGCAACTGCAAGGCGGCATGAGCTGGGTCGACCCCGCTTTTGCCGTATTTCCAGGAAATTCCAGTGTATTCATGATCGGGCTGCTGGTCGGGGGGTAATAATTTTCCCTCTGGTAGCCCACTTCCCACAGTAATTACCTCTGCTTCTTGGCGAAGACTTTCTTTAAAAGCCCTGACCCTTTGTTCGTGCCCTTTTCCGGTTAGGTTGCTGGCTAAAATAATTTTAAGTTCCGGCATAGTTAAGTCTCCGAGTCTCCGTATCTCATATCCAACGATCTGAAAAAACAGGAATTTGGTTAAAAATTCACTAGGAAAACAAGGCAAGAGCCCGATGAGGCGAGGTATTATATCGCATCTGACGATATTAATTTTGTCTTAGGCGGATGAAAGGAGTTATAATATGAAGAGAAGGCAATCTCACGGGGCCCAACTAAATGTCTCAGCCTAAGCGTAAACGCTCCAGAAGGGTGATTAAACCTGATCACAGATCTTTTGAGGTGATCTCAGGGTCATCTAACGAGCATCTCTTTGTAAACAGAGAACTTAGTTGGCTTCAGTTCAACTCACGTGTGCTCGCTCAGGCGGCCGACCCCTTTATGCCCTTACTTGAAAGGGTTCGATTTCTGGGGATCTTCGACTCTAATTTAGACGAATTCTTTATGAAACGTGTCGGCGGCCTTAAACGACAGGTGCTCGCCGGGGTCGCGAGTGTCAGCGCTGATGGATTAAGCGCTAAGCAGCAACTAGAATCTATTCGATATGCACTGGAGCCGCTCCTAGTCGAGCAACAGCGGATATTTTTAGAAGAGATCCTACCAGGCCTTGGGCGGGAGAAGATCGAGTTAATAGAGTGGCACAACCTTAATGATGAGGAGCGGGCCTTTGCCCGACTCTTCTATGAGTCTCAGGTGTTTCCTCTTCTAACACCGCTATCGGTTGATTCAGGGCATCCATTCCCTTTCATCTCAAACCTCTCACTCTCCCTTGGGTTCTCTCTGCAACATCCTGATTACGAAGATCCCCTATTCGCTCGTGTAAAGGTCGATTCGCATCTCCCGCAGTGGATACGGATCCCACCTCGGAGCGAGGATAGCACTATCAGATTCCTTAACATGGGAGGTCTGATTATGAGTCAAGCCGAAACGCTTTTTCCAGGGATGAAGATACTGGGATGTATGCCATTTCGGGTCACACGTAACATCGACCTGCATATAGATGATGAGGATGCCGAAGACCTAATGGAGGCGATTGAGGAGGGACTAAGAGCCAGGCGCGCCGGAAGAGTCGTTAGGCTTGAGCACGGGCCTAATCCTGAGCCGTGGATCTTACAATTTATAATTGATGAACTAGACCTTGAAGCAGACGCGGTTTTCGAGTCGCGTGGTCTATTAGATTATTCCGGGCTCACTCCACTTATTGAGCTTGATATCCCCCGACTTAAATTTCCGCATTGGTCACCATCCGTTCCGATAAGTATCCCTGAAGATGCAAATATATTTCAAGCGATCCGATCACACGACATATTGGTGCACCATCCCTACGAAAGCTTTACAGCGAGCGTTGAACGTTTTCTGCGCGATGCTGCCCACGACCCAAAGGTAGTCGCCATCAAGATGACTATCTACCGTGTCGGACAGGTAACTCCTCTTATGCCATACTTGATGCGCGCCGCGGAGGCCGGCAAAGAGGTTGTTTGCCTGGTTGAACTCAAGGCTCGCTTTGACGAGAAGCACAACATCTATTGGGCGCAAGAGCTGGAGAAAGCCGGCGTTCATGTCGTATATGGTATCCCCGGATTAAAGACTCACGCAAAGGCGATACTTATTGTTCGAAATGAGCCTGAGGGGTTAAAAGCGTACGCTCATTGCGGAACAGGTAACTATCACGCGAGAACATCTAATCTCTACACCGATTTTGGTTTGTTTACCTCAAGACCTGAACTGACACGAGAATTCATGGATTTCTTTAATTATCTAAGTGGTCGATCTTTAAAGAACGACTACAAGAAACTATTGGTCGCACCTCTATCGATGGAAGGTAAGTTAATCGAATTGATCGAGAGGGAGATAGACCATCATAGAAGTGGACGGCCTGGAAGGATCATTCTCAAGATGAACGCGCTAGAGGACCGGCATTTAATCGAGAAGCTATATGAAGCCTCAAAAGCCGGGGTATCTGTCGATCTAATTGTTCGAGGGGCATGTTGTCTCCGTCCTGGAGTCAGTGGGCTGAGTGATAATATCAGGGTCATTTCAATAATCGGGCGATTACTCGAGCACTCACGAGCTTTTTATTTCGCTAATGGCCAAACGAATCACCTAGACGGGGATTTCTATATCTCTAGCGCTGATTGGATGGGCCGCAACATGCATAGGAGAGTTGAGGTAGCGATACCGATCGAGGAGCTATCTCTTAAAGATAAGATCTGGGGCGTGCTATCGGTTATCCTTGATGATCATCGGCTGGCGTGGGAGATGCAGAACGATGGATTTTATATTCGTCGAAACTTAGTGCCTGGCAAAAGCAACCTTGGCACTCATGACGCCTTGATGGGCAACAAGTCCCCGGAATAGACAGGGAAGCCCCCTGTACAAGAAGGTCTGTTTACTGTAATCAGATCTAAACAATCATGCTAAAATTTGCCGCTATTGATATAGGCTCAAACGCTATTAGACTTGTCGTCGCCGAGGTTTCTCAGGCGGGTCGAATTAAAGTGCTTTCAAAACAAAGATCCGCGATCCGACTAGGAGCCGATGTTTTCTCTCGTGGTCGCATATCTAAGAAGCTAATGATGGAGTGCGTCACGTCCATTAAGAGTTTTAAGGCAGTTTGCGATCGGCACCGTGTCTCTCAGATCCGCGCGGTGGCAACAAGCGCACTTCGCGAAGCTCGAAATAGTGACGAATTTAAAAGGGTGATTAAGGCTCGCACCGGCGTATCAATCGACGTGATTACAGGAATTGAGGAGGCTCAGTTAATCAACCTAGCCATAGCTAAAACAGTTGATATCTCCGATTCACTCGCTGTAACGATCGATATGGGTGGGGGTAGTACCGAGGTTAATCTGGTCCAAAATGGGGCGGTGATAATGTCTGAAACGCATCCCATCGGCGCCGTAAGACTACTCCATCTTCTCCGGGCTGAGGACTCCACAGCAACACAATTCGCCCGAATGGTTAGAGATTATACCAGAAGCCTCCAGGGCCAACTGCGGAGCCATCTAGGGAAGCGTAAGGTTGACATATGCGTCGGCACAGGCGGTAATTTTGAGGCGCTGAGCGATCTTCGCGTTACGCTACTTAAGCTACCCAGAGGGAATCGTCTATCTTTAGTCGAGCTACGCCGAATTATAAAAACTCTTAGATCGGTCCCGGTGTCTGAAAGAATCAGTAAACTTGGACTTCGTCCCGACCGGGCCGATGTAATAGCGCCAGCAGCGGAGGTATTAGCCGAGATTATGATCTCGGCTAATGTAAAAGATATCCTGATTCCGCGAGTGGGATTGCGCGAGGGGGTGCTTTATCACATGGTAGCGCGGATACGCCCTGTTGCTGATCGAGAGAAGCGCCAACAGTGCTACTCATTCGCTCAAGAACTTATAAGGATATATCAGAGTGATAGACGCCACTGCGAGTCTGTTAAAAACCACGCGTTATACCTATTTGATCGGCTAAAAACGATTCACCGCTTGGATTCGGAGGCGCGCCTCTTAATAGAATTATCCGCCTTACTCCACGACATAGGGCGATTCGTTAACACTGAGGACCATCACAAGCACTCGATGTACCTCATTCGCGCGGCCTCTTTTATCGGTTTGGATCGGGAAAAACAGGATATCATCGCGTGCATAGCGCGATATCATCGTGGGGCTCTACCAAAGAAGAATCATGAAGTTTACCGAGATCTTTCACCAGGCAATCAACGTAAAGTTCGTCTGCTCGCCGCCCTTTTGCGAATTGCCGATGCCGCAGATCGAGGGAAAGGGCGCGCGAGTAAGATTTCGATCCAAATAAAGAAACGCAACCCCTACGCGCTTCTGCTACATGGTAGAGGAGATCTTTCTCTAGAGCGTTGGTCAATTGACAAAAAATCAGATCTCTTCTCAAAGGAGTACCACCGCACGCTAATCGTTGGTGTGAGGGATGGGACTGGGCGATGAGATTGGGGGGGGTGCCTTTTTCTGGTGAATAGTTACGTTTTGATAAACTGGGGGCTTCCCTCACAGAGCTACTGAGCCTCGTTTCAAGGCGCTCATAGCTTGCATCCCACTTATCTTCCTCATTTTTAACTATATTGATAAATGAGGAAGTTTACTTGCATCTTCCTCATTTATCGATATACTTAAAAATGAGGAAGATAACTATGCAGCATTCATTTGTGGGTCGAGCACTGGAACTAAGCCTCATGAATGAAGCTGTCAGCGCCGCGAGCGGAGCGACTCTCATAGTCATCAAAGGAAGGCGACGTATAGGCAAGAGCACCCTTGCGAAGCAGTTTGCTGGAACTCGCCGCTTCATTCAGTTTATAGGATTAGCCCCTGTTTCTGGTATCTCTGCCCAGAGCCAGCGCGATATAGTTATCAAGCAAGCCCATGATCAGCTTAAATGCTCGCTATTTACAACTGATGATTGGTCGGAAATTTTTACGCGTATCGCTAAAAAGCTTCCGAGAACCCCTTGCGTGCTGCTATTCGACGAGATTTCGTGGCTGGCTCAAGATGACTCCTCATTTATTCCCAGGTTTAAGACCTTTTGGGATAAGGAGATTAAGGCGCGTAAAGATCTTGTAGTGATTCTTTCAGGATCTGTGTCTACCTGGATTGAGAATAACATTCTCAAAAGCACCGCCTTGTTCGGTCGCATCAATCTAGTAATTACTCTCAAAGAGCTTTCAATCTCAGAGAGCAATACGCTCCTAAAATCTAAAAAATGCAAGCTCTCGGCCTATGAAACATTCCTGACACTCTCCCTCACAGGAGGAGTACCTTGGTACTTAGAGCAGATTAGTCCGAAGCAGGGCGCGCTTGAAAATATTAACCGTCTCTGCTTCTCACGTAATGGTTCATTGACTGAAGAATTCGATCGAGTTTTTAACGATCTTTTCAGCAGCCGGGGTCAGATATACCGAAAAATTGTACTCCTGTTAGCACAAGGACCTCGGGAGTTGACGCAGATTAGGAGGGAGCTTTCTTATTCATCAGGGGGAGCTCTTTCAGAGTACGTTCATAACCTTGTTGAATCGGGCTTCTTAGAAAAAACTCCCTTATGGTCTTTCCATAAAGGCAAGGCCAGTTCGCGCATGTTGTACCGCCTGAGCGACAGCTACCTACGTTTTTTTCTCCGATTCATAGAGCCAGTTGTCGATCGTATAGCCGCGAGTGGAAGTTCAGACTTACGAGCCTTCTATCCAGACAACTGGCGATCTTTATTTTCACTCCAAGTTGAGAACCTCGTTATTAACAATCGCACCTGGATCCTTGAGAAACTCGCTCTCACTGAGCAGGATATCCTGCTAGCTGGTCCATTTCAGCGACGCGCAACTAAGGCCCTAGCTGGGGTTCAGGTCGATTATCTAATACAAACCCGATTAAAGACCCTAATCGTTTGCGAGGTGAAATTTTCAACGGCGGTTCTGGGTCGTGAAGTTATTGAAGAAGTTGAAGAGAAGTTGCGAAAGATAAAAGCACCAAGAGGCTTTGCTGTAGTGCCAGTACTGATTAAATTCGGTGAAGTAGCAAGAACCGTCGAGAAAGAGGGATTTTTCTATAGGATACTGGATATGGGCGAGATGCTTGAGTAAATCTCTCCCCTATTTCAGTTTCACGTAATCTTACGTGTGCTTTATATGATTCGCGGAGAGATCGTTAGGCATACTCGGGTGGAGTAGGTGCTCGTGCACCTGCTCGTGAACGTACCCGATCTGCCACTTCTACCTCGGCTACTGTATGACCCTGAATTCGGGTACGTTTACGTGCAGGCGCAGGTGCAGGTGCAGGTACAGGCGCAGGTGCACGTTATGGCTAAATTAGAGTCAACTCTAGTTTCGCCACGGCTAAATTAGAGTTGACTCTAATTTAGCCAGATGGTAATTTTTCATAATGCGCTATATTTTCGAGCACATAGAGCAATTCTCTCAGGGAAAACTGCTACTTCTTTCAGGCCCCCGGCAGGTTGGTAAGAGCACCTTAGCCAAGTCTTGGTTAGCTGATAAATCAGGGGTCTACCTCAACTGGGATGTGAATCTGGATCGGGCAAGGATAATTAATCAGGATTTCCTCGAGGCCGCGGGGCCGAAAGCCATCATTTTTGATGAACTACACAAGAATAGGCGTTGGAAGAGCTATCTGAAGGGGCTTTACGACGCGCACTCTTCTGAATTCAAGTCCGGTGAGTTAAAGGCCTTAGTAACTGGCAGCGCGAAACTTGATATTTTTCAACGTGGTGGGGACAGCTTGCTAGGTAGGTACGAGCATCTTAGATTACACCCTTTCACGGTAGGAGAGCTGACTCATCAAAAGCTTGTGCCACCACCGCGGGACTGGCTTAACCCCGGCAAACAGAGACCAGATGCCTCGGTGTGGGATCGTTTAGAAAGAATGACCGGATTTCCTGAGCCATACACAAGAAACGAGATCCCGTTCCTTAATCGCTGGTCAGCAAGACGAAGATCTTTACTGGTCCGAGAGGATCTTCGTGATATCAGCGATGTAAAACTACTCTCAAGCGTTGAGGAGCTCGCTCTGCTTTTACCTGAGCGTGTTGGGTCACTGCTGTCACACCAATCCTTAAGTGTAGATCTCCGGGTGGCTTTCGAGACGATTCGCCATTGGATCTCACTCTTGGAACAGCTCTACTTTCTATTTCAGGTCCGACCATATTCAGCCAAGATCTCGCGTAGTATTCATAAAGCACGTAAGGTTTATCTATGGGATTGGAGCGAGGTGGCCGATCCAGCGGTAAGATTCGAGAATATGGTCGCTTCCCATCTCCTGAAATCGGTTCACGCGTGGTCTGACGTTGGGCTTGGCGAATACGACCTGCTTTTCTGGCGAAACAAAGATCAGGCTGAAGTCGATTTCGTCGTTACTCTCAAGAGGAAACCGGTAGCTCTGTTTGAGTGCAAGATGAGTGACTCAAAGCCTTCATCTGAGCTATTAAAACTATCGCGCCAACTTGGAGACCTGCCGTGCGTGCAACTGCTACGTCACTGTCCTAAGGATATTCGCCAAGGAAACTGTTTAGTCACGCAGGCCGATCGTTACTTGGCTAATCTGGTGTGAGATCGACCTCACTTCGCTGGCCGGATCCCCCCATCAGCCACAACCATGAGTGTCGCTTCCGCTCTGTTGCCGGCGCGCGAGCCTCTAAAATCAACTAATCCGGTCGCTCCGGTATAATTAAGTGTCAAGACGCCGCTCTGTAGATCCTTTGGGTTATTTCTAAACGCTCTGGCTAATAACATTACAGCCTCATAGCTGTTTTGCGGGGCCATAATTGGCTCTGTTTTAAATTTAGCTCTAAAACGCTCGTTAAAACTCTCTGTCGCAAGCCAGTCCACAAAATAAACTCCTTTGGCTTCGCTAGCTGGTAGCCCCCTACTCTTAATCGCCTCATCGAGGTCGCTAGTTGTTAGAACCCTGGGGTTAAATTGCAGCTCGCGCATTCGCGTTAGCGCGCGATCGATTCCAAACGCTACGATCACTCCGTCTGGCTTCTTCGACTTGGCTCGCAAGATCTCAGCTCGCATATCCGAGGTGTAATCGGCGATACAGTTCTCATCGACTATACTAACGCCACGCGCCGCAGCCACGGATCGCCAGACGTCAAGATATGTTCGTCCCCATGTGTTATCAGCGCAGATTATCGCCACACTCTTTATATCTTTATTGATCTCAAAGAACCTCTCTACTGGTGCTGCTATACTTTCTTTTCTAGGACACGTTGTAAAAAAGTATTCCGAATTACTGGGCATATCGGTGTCAAAGATCGACGGCGTTACTAAAACAACGCGACTCTTTTGAGCTAGCGGAACCATTGGGAGTGTTACAAATGAGAAGATATCGCCGATTAAAGCGTCTACGTGATCGATCCTAACTAATTTGTTAAGCGCGGAGACGCCGCCCTTTGGGGTTGTGGCGCTATCTTCAAAGAGGATCTCTAACGGTCGTCCGTTTATGCCACCTGTAGCGTTTACCTCATCACGAGCAAGCTCGATTCCTCGCCTCGCTTGGGCGCTCCATATATTAGCCGCGCCGGTGAATCCGTAGATCGCCCCGATGCGAATAGGTTCGAGCTTTGGGGTTTCCGCCGCGGCAGTGCCAATAGAAAAGATGCATAAGATGGCCAGAATTAATCTCATAATGGCCAAGATGCCATGAAAGAATATGAGTGGGTAGAGAGGAGCTTCTCGGCCTAGCCGGAGATTTGCTTTGTTGGGGCCCTATACTAAGCCAGCAATCGTCTCACAGCCCTCGCCTCTGTTTCCCTTGTGGTTAAAAATACGCAAAACAGGTGAATATGGCGTATGCCATCAAATATGAGATAAGCCAAATCGCGCCCCGACTGCAAGTGGTCAGCCTAAGGTACTACTATCTAGGCAACTCATATGCTAGAAATCTCAATTAAAGGTCTACAGCAGTACCCGACCTTAAACCCTTTAAAGGAGTAAATACTATGGATCTTACAAACCTTTTAGTTCAGCTTGTCGCTGGCGCGGTTGGCGGAAATGTCGCTGGCTCAAAGATGAAAAGCTCAAACCTCGGAACTCTAGGCAACTCACTCGCTGGAATCCTTGGTGGTGGTCTAGGTGGACAGATACTCTCAAGCTTAGGAGCCTCTGGACTCGCTTCAAGCGCTGGAACTGGAATGAGCATAGAATCAATCGTCTCTGACCTAGCTGGTGGTGGAGTTGGTGGCGCGGTTTTAATCGCTGTTATCGGCGCGATTAAGAAGGCTATGGCAGCTAAGGCTTAAGTGCCTAATGTCAGTTTTTCTAATTCATCAAGAAGCCGCCTACACAGTGTTGCTCGCTGACTCTCTAGGTCAGAAGCCACATCTGGGTGGCGGCGCCACTTATCAGGTCACGGCACCCAAGCTTGTCAGAGTGGCCCCTGGAATATACGCGGCCCACGCTGGGACACTTCAGCCAGCGATAGATATGCTTAGTGAATTAAGCACGGTTCTCGATCTCTCGCCTGACTGGGATTCGATGACGGCTAAGATGCGTGCGATCGGACACAACGTGCGAGGTCGCTACCGCGAGATATTTAAGACAGATTCTTTTGATACACGTGTCGCGCTCGTTATCACCGGAGCGAGAAGACATCCAAGTGATATATCAAGTGATACCTCAGCATCATTACTAATCTGGGAATTGGCCCGAGATTTTGAACCTCTGCACGTTGCTAGGGATCTCCATTTCGCCGGAAGTATTCCGATGACCGAGCTAGCAACCAGTTTTATGGCGCTACCGCTAGTCGCGGGAATGTTAAAACAGGGGCCACTAGCGGCCGCGCACGCGCTAATCGCCACTCACGCGGCGCTTGCTAAGTTAAGCTCAACGATTTCACCAGACGCCAACGTAGTAGTAATCGGCGACGACGATGAGCACACAGTTTTACACGGAACACTGCTTGAGCTTGGTCAGGCGGAGTTGATTAAGGGGTAACCACCCCCGCCTCTTTGCTCTCCCCCACCCCAACCGCCACTGACACGGTCATATCACTTAAAACATTCGTCACCGAGCGGAGCCGCGCGACGATCCAATCCACCGTGAGTAAAAGCGGCAAAACATCAAGTGGCAATCCAAGAGCGGTTAGCACCAACGATAACGAAACAACTCCAGCCTCCGGAACCCCGGCCACACCAACTGACGCGATAAAAGCTATCAACGCGGCGAATACCTGCTCTCCCAAAGAGAGATTGATACCTAACGCCTGCGCCACAAATAGCGCGGCCATCGCCTCATATAGAAGTATTCCATCATTGTTTAGATTAGTACCGATACAGGTCGCTAATCGTGACGCTGATTTAGGCACACCTAATTGATCAAGCGCGTGTAAAGTTACCGGGACTGTCGCCAAACTAGAGTTCGTCCCAAATGCGTAAGTCACCGGTTTAGCCGCCGCCAAGAAGAAACGCTTTAACGATATTCCACCAACTCGTTTAATCCACCACGGATAAACAAGAGAGATCTGAAGCGTTAAGCCGAGAGTCGCCGCGGCGAGATATTTTAGTAATCCTTTAAACGGCGCAAATCCAGAAACTCCCACTGTCTTAGCGATCACACAGAATATAGCCACCGGTACCAATGCGACTAACCACAGAAGTATCTGATTTATAACCACGCTGAGAACTCGCGAGATCCTAGCGGCATCACTAAGGGACACCTCGGCGCTTGATGAGGCGCAGTAAACTCTTAATGCCGCTCCGATTAGTAACGCTAGCAACGCCACACCGATCACATTGTTCTCAACAAAGGGCGCGATGATGCTCTGAGGAACCAAGTTAGCTAAGAAATTTTGCAGCGAGAAATTTTTTGATAATGCAGCAACCTCGCTATTAGCTCTCACCTGACCTAAAACGAATCCATCTCCAGGACGCAATATATTTGAAACAGCAAGCCCAATCGCCAAAGCGCAAAACGCATTTATCGCAACAACTCCTAGCCAACGAGTAGCCGTTTTAATAGATAAAGTAGTAGTCAAAAGAGCTTCAATTATACTGATAAAAACAAGAGGAACAGCGATAGCTTTGATCACTTGAATGTAAAGCGCGCCAAAAACCCCGAGTGGTTCAGCGGCTGTCCCAATTAGAACACCAAAAAACGCGCCCAGTAGGGTCGCTAAGATGATGTACTTGGTGATTGAGCTAGCGTGTGCTGACATATCTTCATCTCGGGCAATATCAATTTCAAAACATCTCCCGTTACCCCAGCTAGTAATCGTGGATCCAATTTAGCCGCGTCCTTTACGATACTCTCTCTGAGTCTATCTACCTCACCGCGATCAGATTCAGGCCTATCACCATCATCAAGGTCGTCGAAGGCTTGAAAGCACACCCCTACCCTGGTTCCCCACACGATAAAATCTCCTAAGACCGCCTCGCGGATCCCAGCGCATATCGCTCCGCACCCTACCGACGCCCCGAAGAGCGCCCCGGTCTTTAACTCAATCATCTCATCTCGCTTGGCAACCGCGGTGTTATTTTTAAGATCAATATCGAGCTGCTGCCCTAAACAGAGATCCCACCAAGCCATAGAAAGCGTCCTGGCCACCCGCGCCTGGTTATCGCTTGATAACTCGCCATCGGTTGTTACTAACATAAGCGCTGCACCCACCAAGGCGTCCCCAGTTAAGATAGCCGTCGCCTCATTAAACGCTCGGTGGCACGACGGACGTCCGCGGCGCTCGTCATCGTTATCAAGAGCAGGAAGGTCATCGTGTACCAGCGACGCCGCATGAAGAAGCTCAAGAGCAACTGCGGGACTTAAGGCTCTCCTCGCCCCACTCACTGCATCTCTTGAAAGATCGTATGCCACACTAATCGCTAGTAGTGCCCTTAGCCGCTTTCCACCCGCCACAGAAACGTATGAGCACGCCTCATGAAGCGCAGACCTGGGCTGCTTTCGGCCGCTCCAATCGTAAACCGACGCTAACCTGCCGTTGACATCGTGAACCCAGCGATTTACCAACACGTCGTTTGTAAGCATAAAACAACAGTCCCTATCTCTTACTCCAAATCGGACGCTCTGGAATAGAGAGCATCTCTCTAAGCCGTCCTACCATGTACATTGAGCCCGTTATAAAGGCCGTTGGCCCTTCGCTGCCTGACATTAGGTCCCGCAAGCACCTCTCGTAATCGTCACCATAGACCTCGACCCGAACATCATCAGTATTTCTTATTCCGATTCTCGATACCCCCAGCTCTTGGCGTATCTGCTCTAATGGCAGGGCGCGCTCCGAATCAGGCTTAAGGAGTCGCCAAGTTTTAACGTAAGGCCTTAGCTTTTTAACCATCTCTTGCCAGCTCTTAGTGTCCAGCACCCCAAACGTCAGATCTATCTCCCTAGCTCCAGTTGATTCGAGAAATGAGATAAATGAGTCGATACCAGCAGGGTTATGAGCGCAATCTAGTACCAGATTTAAGCCACTTACACTCACCTTCTCAAGCCTTCCGGGCCAAAAAACCCCTTCTATGCCCGCTTTTACCGTATCCTTGTTAATTCCAAGCGCTAAACCAATAGAGGCCGCTACAGATAGATTGTGAGCTTGGTGTATACCTGACAGCCCAGGCTTAAAGTTAAACCCGATGTTCTTGGCGCCCAGGAATTCCTTACCCCAGTACTCGATACATTTACCCCCATTGGAGTCATCAACTACCCTCGCGTCGAAATCACGCCCAAACTTAAAATGCGGCACATCTGCAGCCAACTTCGACACCACGGAATCGGCTTCTTTGCCTAAAATACCAGTAATTAGTGGGGATCCGCGCTTAATTATCCCCGCCTTCTCCGCAGCTATCTTTCCCAACGTATCGCCAAGTATAACCTGATGGTCAAACGATATAGTTACTATAGCTGTGGCCGCGGGTCGTGAAATGACATTAGAAGCATCCAGCCTCCCCCCTAGACCAACCTCAATCACAGACCATTCCACACCATATTCATATAAACCTAGGAATGCTATCGCTGTTATCGCCTCATGAAAGCTTAGTTCCACCAGTTCCCGAGCCGCCGCCTGCTTTACTCCATAAGCAAACTCGCCCAGAAACTCATCCGTGCATGAAAAACCATCAATGACTATCCGCTCATTCAGCTTTTGCAGGTGCGGCGAGATATTAAGCCCAACTTTATACCCGGAAGCACCAAGAATACTGGCAACTGCCGCCGAAACAGACCCCTTTCCATTAGTTCCCGCGATATGAACTGCCGGAACCCGATCCTGAGGATCTCCAAGCCTCTTCAGTACAGCAATAAGCTCGCGGAGAGAGAAGCCCCCTCGCCCATTCCAGGGACGCAACCCCCCAAGATACGCCAGCCCTGATTGAACTCTATTCACTGTCCCACCGTGGGACACCACCTAGGTGCCCATTTTATCGCCCGTTTTGCGTTGTCCCACCGTGGGACACTCGAAAAATGTGCCTTTGACTAGTCGGCTAGTAGCTTCCTGAAAACGATCTGAAGGTCGGAATCGCTATAGAAGTCGATCGCTAAACGGCCGCTATCGCTACCTGCAGACGACCTAGAGAGTTTTACCTTCATACCAAGAGCGCGCTGAATCTCGTCAGCTATCCTCATATCCTCTGCATTGACCGCCCTTATTGGGGTCTCATCACTATTTGCAGTCTCTTTTGGAGTCTTAAGGTTTCTCTCGAGCTCGTTTCTTGTAAGAACGTCTAGGTCCTTTAGATATGTAGCCCTAACTGATGGATCGTCTATCTTTGCCAAAAGGAGAACCTTTGACTCGGCGGCACCTTCCTTCAACGCGTTAAGCAGGTCATCCGGGAGCTGTAATATCTCGAGGCTCCTCTGAACTGCGCTTTTAGAGATACTTAACTTCTCGGCTATATCGCGAATGCTTAAATTGTGTGCGTCTCTCAATGCTCCGATCGCCTGAGCTCGCTCTAGAGGAGTTAAGTCGTCTCGCTGGAGATTCTCTACTAGCTGTAGCGCAAGGGTGCGATCATCTGCCTCATCTGCCTGGCTTACGATCGCTGGAATTGAAGATAGTCCCGCTAGATTAGATGCTCTATATCTTCGCTCTCCTGAAATAACTGTAAAACGACCAGGCAACTTGGCTGCGCGTACTAGAATAGGGCTGATTACACCGTAGAGTTTGATTGATTCGGCAAGCTCTTGCAGCTTCTCCTGATCAAAAGTGCGCCTTGGCTGATTTGGGTCTGGCTCTATCGCTGATAGTGGGATCTCGCGGTAGGGGACACCGCCCTTTGTGCGATCCTGAAGAGCTGGGCCCTGCATTAGTGGATTGTTTGCGAACGAAAAACCTCTCTTAGTCATTTAGCACCTCATTAGCTAACGCTGTATAATCCTCTGATCCTGGAGACTTTGGCAGATACTCAAATATAGTCTGGCCCTTAGCTGGAGCCTCTGCCAGGGCAACGTTCTCTCGGATAACTGTATTGAAAACCAGGTCACCGAAGTAAGCACGAATAGTATCAGCTACGGCTCGGGCTAGTCTCTTTCTGCTATCGTGTAAACAGATAAGAACTCCACCTACAACCAAGTTCTGATTATAGACACTCCTAACTTGATCAATAGTATCAAGCAGTTGGCGAACTCCATGAAGAGCCAAATATTCGCTCTGAACAGGCACTATAACCTGATCAACCGCTGCAAGGGCGTTTAGAGACAGAAGTCCGAGGGTAGGGGGGCAGTCAATCAATATAACGTCGTACTGATCGCGAATCTTGTCGATCGCCCTTTTCAGTAAGAGCTCTCTTCCTACAACTCCTCCCAGCTCTAGATCCGCAGCGCTCAAAAGCAAACTCGAGGGAACAACGTGAAGGTTATCCGACCTCTTTATGGTAACGTCCTGAATTCGCTTATTCCCCTTAAGTACATCATAAACGGTCCACTCCGGTCCCTTTTGCGACTCATTGATGTCGGAAAGGTCATCAGTAGCGCCGAGACCCAAGTGAGTTGTGAGGTTACTCTGGGCATCTATATCTATGAGCAGAACTCTCTTTCCTCGCTCTGCCATTGCGGCCCCAAGATTTACAGTGGTAGTCGTCTTTCCAACTCCACCTTTCTGATTAACTACGCTTATCGCAATCGCGCGCTTTGGGGGATTATCCCGGTTAACGTTCACTTGTTCACTTGCCACACAGCACCCGCACTAAAATATTCGTGATTCGAGATAAGGAATCTCGCAAAGTTCTGCAATAAAATCCACCCTTAAGTCAGATCACGATACGAAATACTTTATATTTGACTGATTTTTCTCTCTCCATCGAGTAAATTTACCTCTCGTGCATCGAGATAAGAAAACAGGGGTTCGAATAGCGCACTTTTTGATCTCAAAACACGATACATTTTTACGTAGAGACACGATAGTGGGACACTAGATCCCGGTTCATCGTGTATTGGATTAAGAATTATCGTGCTTTGAAATGCATACTATCGTGAATTGCGTCGTAAGGTATCGTGCATTCTGATAAAGCTGACTCGTGATTGAGTCGCAAAAGACTCGTGCATGGAAATAAATATATGCGCATAACCCACTGATTTACCTAGCTTTTCTCTCCGCTCAATAGATAACATGTAAGACAAGAAAAGATTGTTTAACTAACTAAAAGTAAGCTAATGTGTCGTTGATTTTTTAAGGTCTATTTTTCTTTGTTCTTATGAGAGACGAAGCGTCAAACACATCATTGAGCCAAGACCTAAGCCATGCTCATCTTGACCAAGCACCGCTCTCTTTAAATCCAAATACCCCCAGCTCTACTATTTCATTAAAGTTATCGCGAGATGAGATGAATCTCGCTGAGTTCCCTTTAACAGTCCTCTCCAAGCGATCTGATCCATCGGTTAAAACATTGGAGTTTTCGGATCATGTTAAGGGAAAAAATGGTGATTTGATTAATCGTAAGTGGATAATTACGGGGGCGGATAAATTCGGGCTTCCCACTTCGTCTGATGATGAAGTGTTGCTCGGGTTATTAAAGCTAACCGCAGATGATGGGTTGCGCTCGAGGAAAGTTCATTTCACTCGCTATGAGTTGCTACGCATTCTTCGTTGGACCACAGAGGGCCGTAGCTACACCAGACTGCAAAACGCGCTTGATAGGCTAAGTGGTGTTCGAATTAAGGCATCCAACGCCTTCTATGACAATGAGAGTAAGCTTCATAGCACCCGTAACTTTGGAATAATCGACGCCTATGAGATTAATGATGGGAGAGACACGAGACCTAGCTTCTTTACTTGGAGCGAGGTGCTATTTAAGTCGTTTCAGGTTGGCTTCATAAAAAAACTAGACCTCGATTTTTATCTAGACCTTGAGAGCGCTGTTTCGAAACGTTTGTACAGGTACCTCGATAAGCATTTCTGGTATCGATCCAGAATCCAAGTGAATCTTTTCACCCTTGCTCATGAGAAGATCGGAGTCTCTCGCAACTACGTCTATGCGAGCTCTCTTAGACAGCAGATCGAGCCAGCGCTAGAGGAGTTAAAGAATAGGGGAATCTTAAGTGAGTACGATTTTTGCGGCAAAGGCAAATCGACAGAGGTTATAATGGTCGCTGCACACGCGCCAAAGCGAACCGTGCCGACGCAAGCGACAGAAGCTGAGAGGGTCTCGGCGGATAAAAAGAGAGAGGATTTATCAGAAGAGGCCCTGGTTGAACGAGTGAGGGCGGCGTTGATAGAGAGAGGGTTAGCTGAGAAGCAGAGCTTTAAACTAACGTCAGGGCAGGGGAGTGCCACCTTAGAGCGGATACTTTTAATTATAGCGCGTTTCGATGAGCTAATCAGCTCGCGTAGCCCTTTAGTGAGTAAGAGTCCAACAGGGTTTCTATATCGCGCGGTAGAGAGACCGTTTGAGTTTGTTTTGCCTGGAGAGAAAAGGCAAAAGCAGGGAGAATTGAATCTGGAGTCCGACAGGGGAACTAGTGATCAGAGAGGACGCAGCAAAGCTGGAGGGGAGGGGAGCTTGGGAGGCGATCGCGATAGGGCGGACGGATCCGCTAAGCGGTTTATGAAATTGAATCTAGAGGTTCAGTATCTAACAGAGCGTAAAGAGACGTTGGATCAGGTTCTCGCGCGTAGCTCCGCGAAGGATACGGAGAAGATACACCAGGAAGTAGAGAAGGCCCTAGCAAAGCTTAGGGCTCACATCTCTCCGCAGCGTTTCGCGGAGGCAGTGCAGCACGGTGTCGAACAGAGACTCCTGGATTCTTACGGATTCCCGGAGTTTGATGTCTGGGCCCAAAACAGAATGTAATTGAGGTGACTTTTTCCAGGTTTATAACGCTACGGCGCCGTCCTCACCCCTCGCCCTCCATAATCAGAGCCTCGCGATGTATCAGTCGTTCCGGCTGTTGATCGATCCGACACCCGACAATACGATGATGCAACGTTCCAACTTCCTCCTCTGAATCCAGATCCAGAAGCGCTAGTTGGCGACGGCCAGTTGCTCTCGTTCGCTCTGCCGTTTGAATCAAGCGCTCCATCTCCATGTGCACCTGTAAATGCTCGTCCATCACTGTTCGCCACTGTAACGACACGCTCGTAAACGTTTCCACTTAGCTCTAGAGCTCCGTAATAACCACCTCCCGCGTTCTCTCTGGAAGCTCTGCCGTAATTTAGTGTAGCGAATGCTCCAGATCTGATCGGTCCACCGATACCGCCACCGAAATTAATATTATCTCCCTCTGTGCTTGACACCTCGGTAAATCTGCCAGGGCTTACTAGCCCAGTCGCATTCTGGTAATTCGTACTGCCCCAAGCATACTCTCCCGCTACCGGAGAAGTCGGGCCTCTAGCTGCCTTTTCATACTCAAGCTCACTCATCGGTCTTAAGCCCGCCCAATCAAGATAAGCTGTTAAGTCATCCCAGCTTAAATAGCTCATCGGAACAGCGCAGTACGTTCGTAAATTTGGCGGGTCTCTATCAGGGACACTCATATCGTTACTCAGATTGCTTGAGTCCCAACTGATATTGTTTCTATCAACTAAACTATCAGAGTTCTTCCCTGTGCTATCTGTAATATCTCTATTTGTTCTTGCGCTTCCAGTTGTTGGAAGAGAGTTAAAGAAGTTTCTGTACTGTTCCTGTAAGAGCTCGTGACGCATTATATAAAATCCTTTGTAACCTTTCGGGAACGCTGCAGGGATGGTGTATCCAGTAGCTCCCACGTACACAGTAGTCTCACCCTCACCTGTTATCTGCACAACGCTATTAGATCCAGACTGCTTAAATGAACTACTTGAGGTGTTATTATCACCTGCATAGAAGCTCTCTGTAGGGACATAGACCATGTGAACCGCGTTAAACTGCAAGTCTATTCGGTCGCCCTGTTGCACGCCGTCCAGGGCGTACGGCCAGTTAAGCTTAATATCGTTAAAGGTACTTGTGCCAAATCCTGCTGAGTCCTTGTAGATAAACACTCCAACGCCTCTGTTGGTTGTACTGTTGTAGCTACTGTTTGGATCACGCAAACCGAGATCAATTGCGGCGCCTGATGGGATTGTGTGTCCTGAATTAGCGAATGTCATAGTCTGCCACTCGCCTAAGTTTTTCCGGAACTTCACAAAGAACCACATAGCGTCCCAGTTGTTAGGCGCCGTAGCTTTGCGCCACGAGTAGTTCCAGGAGATGCTGAATTTTAGGGCCATTGTTCCGGCGCTTAGATCTACATCGGTTAATGGCGCTACAGGGTCTTTAGTTAATGTAACGCTCTGTGAACCGCCGCGGGTTGGAGTGGCGGATGGGGTTGATGTTGGGGTTACTGTTGGGGTGTCGGTGGCGGTGCTGGTTGGGGTGATGGTTGGGGTGTCGGTAGGGGTATAGGTTGGTGTAGCGGTTGGAGTCTCAGTGGGAGTGTTCGTAGGAGTTTTCGTCGGAGTAGTCGAAGGCGTAAAGGTCGGGGTTATAGTTGGGGTTCTTGTTGGGGTATCCGTTGGCGTGGATGTCGGTGTAATAGTTGGTGTCGGAGTGCCGATGCTATCTAAGGTGATATTCTTGCCGCTATTACTCGAGTAAGACACTGTGCCGAACACCCCACTTGGCATCGTAACAGATGAGAACGTGTTACTTCCGAATGACGTGCTGTTACTAATAATCGTGTAGCTCGATGCTCCTGTGGATCCAGGGACGTCTATAATCAGGTCTGCGTTATTTATTCCGGTAACTGTTCCTGTCGCGGTAATTCGACCGGCGGTTGAAGCATCAGCTATAGTTACAGCTAAGTCAGGGGAGTTGCCAGCCTGGAAGTCAACTCCGCCACCTGAGGCTGACATGGTGAGTGTCTTTGATGAGAGGTCTAGTTTTCCGCGGGTTAAGATAAGGCGTTGATTGGTGCCGGAGAGGGTTAGGTTAGAGCCGAGCACTACGCTGCCGCCGGTTTTGTCGATGGTCCAGTTGCCGCGAAGTGGCGTTCCCGCGGAATAACTAATAGTCTGGGTGTTGCTTCCTACCAGACTAAGAGCTGTAGTTCCGCCTGATGCTCCGGAAATTATTGAAACATCTCCACTCGCCTCTATCGTACCTCCATTGACAACTTGTGAGCATCCAGCTCCCCTTCCGTGTGTGAATTGCCCCGCGACAGATATCTTGGAGCTAGCTCCTGATATGCTCCAGGTATCTGTGCATGAGCCGTAGTTAGGCGCGTAGACCTGAAAGTTGTAAGGGGTAAATGCCGCATCTAAACTAATATTATAAGTAGGCGCTACGCAGCAGGTGTGGTCACCAGAAAGCAATACAGTTCCGTTAGAGTGGTTAAACGTTCCACCTGAAACTACTAGAGGTGTATCTCCAGAGGTTAGTGGTGTAAGCGTCAAATTTCCAGTGGGCGCGTTAAAAGTTCCCTGTGTCATGGTAAATTTCCGCATTCTTAGTTCAGTAGTGCCACTAGCCGCTGATACCTCTCCTCCTGTTTTATTAATCTCTATCGGTGGCGCGATTCCATAGCTGGTGGCACCGCTCCAATCCAACCCTGAGGTGTAAGTATAGTTACTGTTTCCGGAGCCTGTGAATTTTAGATTCGTACTTCCTCCTAGAGCGCCGCCTCCTATCACCAGATCCCCTTTTATCTCTATTGTTCCACTACTAAGAATTGGTTCAGCCGTCTGGTTAAAGCCTAAGGTAACATCCGTACTGCGCCTAAATGTAAATGCTCCCTCTGTTATCATCGTCGCCGAGCTTCCTGCTAGCTGCCATGTTCGGGAGCCGTTGTACGCATTACCGTCAGATACTGATTCGATACTTAAATTATATAACGTCAGCGGGCTCGCCAGGGATAGCGTCATCGTCCCCAAAGACCCAGGGTTATAATGAGACTTCCAGCGAAACCTCACGGTTCCATTAGAGTGGTTAAAGGTTCCCGCGGTGTATGTGAAGGGAGTGGATGCTGTTGCAGGTTCGTTAACTACGGTAAGATTTCCTGTAGGAGCATTAAAGACTCCTTGAGATAGAGTAAAACCCGCGATCTCTAGAGCTGTTGTGCCAGAAGCAGCAGATACGCTGCCGGAGGATTTATTGATCTTTACTAATGGAGCGCGGCCGCCAGAGTACGAGTAGGTCTGATCACCAGCTCCGTTAAACTCAATGGTGGCGGTTCCACCCAAGGCGCCTGTTTC
>Ga0214921_10001113_pt1 | contig 46687 bp, 38 predicted proteins | sample LL1505_MetaG_FD_177992 | JGI IMG/M metagenome (GOLD analysis project Ga0214921, IMG submission 177992) | Freshwater microbial communities from Lake Lanier, Atlanta, Georgia, United States - LL-1505 | ecosystem: Environmental > Aquatic > Freshwater > Lake | place: USA: Georgia | collected... | reverse complement strand
TTGCGGGGGTTTTCCAGCCCGTAGTCGTTGTAGTAGAGTTCCGCGTCGGGATCGGCCGCGTGCGCGTATTCAAAGGCCTTGAGAATAAAGTCCTCACCGATGAGGTCGCGCCAGGGCGAGGCCCGCAGCCCGGGGGCGCCGTCGGCGAGGGCCTCGTTGACGACATCCCACCCCCGGAGGCGGCCTCGGTAGCGGCCGACCACAGCCCGGATGTGCTGCTCCATGCGGCCGAGCAGGACCTCGCGCGAGGCCGGAGCGCCGTCGGGCCCCTTAAAAACCCACGCCGGCGTCTGCTGGTGCCAGACTAGGGTGTGGCCGATGGGCACGAGGCCGTGCGCGGCGGCAAAGTCCACCAACAGGTCACCCCCGGTGAAATCAAAGCGGTCGGGCGCGGGCTGGACGCTGGCCCACTTGAGGTCGTTCTCAGGGGTGATGCTGGCAAACTGCGTCGCGAGGAGGCGCGCCGCCGCCAGATCGCGACCGCTCACCTGGTCGCGGTTTACCGCCGCGCCGATCAGAAAAACCTCGTGATAGGCCTCGCGCAGGGTGGCGGGCGCGGCGGCGCGGGCCCCGCTCGGGCCCGCCAGCGCCAGCAGGGCGGAGCCGAGCCGGAAGAGAAAGGGCAAGCGGGGCGGCTTCATGCGAAGACCCAGAATGATCAGCGGCCGGCGGGCATGTCCAGCGCGGCGGGCGGCGGCCGGCGCCAGCAGCCCCGCGCGCAAACTTTGTCTTGCGGCATCAGGAAAACGTCCCGTAGTAACGCCCCCCCTCAGGCCGCATTCAATAGAGTGCGGAAACGTCCAGTGCAGTTGGTTCGGGTCGATAGCTCAACGGTAGAGCAGCATCCTTTTAAGTTGTTGGTTCCGGGTTCGAATCCCGGTCGACCCACCAAGCACGGCGCCCACCCGCCCGCTCACTCCACTGCATCGTTGGCAAAGGCTGCATAGACGATGCCCAGCAAATTCTCTGGCGTCACCCGGCCCTGATCCTCGGCCTCGTTGTTCAGCCCTGCGGCCCGCCAGCCCTCGGCGTCGAGCGCGATGAGGCGGTGCAAGACGAGCGCCCCCCGCTCGCTGCGGTAAGCCACGTTCATGCCGACTACGAGCGAGGCATAGGGGATTTTCTGCAACACCAGCACAGTGTTTTCCCCATAAATCGGCCGCATCGAGGCCCCCGCCCCAATCACCGTCAACCGTGCCGGATCCAGCGCCGCCAGACTCTCCGCATCCCGCCAGGCCTGGTTGCGGCTCACATTGGCCCGCGGCGGCGGCACCACCGCCGCCAAGTTCTCGACCACCGGCACAGTCAGACAGCCAGCCAGCCCGCAGAGAAACACCCCACCGAGGCAAAGTCCCCATCTGCGTATCAGTATGGTGACGGATGACATACAAGGAACAAGACTTGGCATTGGTAAAAAATCGATAAGAATGGTAATGATTTTAGCCTATTTTGTTTGTTTCGGACCCCACCATGAAGCGCCTCATCATCATCGAAGACCAGACTGCCATCCGGGAGTTGCTTGTGGAAGTGCTTAGCGCCGATAAACATTACCAACTAGTAGGCGAAAGTGGTGACGGGCAGAAGGCGCTCGAGTTGTGCCTAGAGTTAAAACCCGACCTACTGGTGCTGGATGCGAAGTTGCCGGGTCTGAACGGCGTCGACCTGCTCCGCCGCCTCGTGAAACAACTGCCGCACATCCGCGTGCTGGTTTTCTCCGGCCATGAGAACCCCACGCTCGTGCGCGAGATGATCGAAGCCGGCGCCCACGGTTTCGTCGAAAAAACCGCCGGCCTGAGTGAGTTTAAGAAAGGTCTTAAGACCGTGGCCAACGGCGGCACCTTCTTCGGCCCGGCCGTCGCCGCCCTGCTGCGCGATGTCGTCGCCAACCCCCGCTCGAGCAGCAGCCCCAATTTCCTGACCGAGCGCGAACGCGAGATCCTCCAACTGGTGGCCGAAAGCCACAGCACCAAGGAGGTCGCCCACAAACTCCATATCAGCGCCAAGACGGTGGACAACCATCGCACCAACCTGATGCGCAAGCTCAACCTGCACGACGTCGCCAGCCTCACCCGCTACGCTTTCTCCATCGGCCTGCTCGAGACCAAAAAACCCTCCATTCCAGAACTTTAAGCGGTCCGGCGCGAGTTAACGGCGGGCCGGCAGCGGGCCTTACTCCGGCTGGTAGAGCTGGAACTCGGCGAGACCGGGCTGGCCCTTTTCGCACTCCATCGTGATGCGGAAACGCGAGGCAGTTACCGGGGCGAAGCGGCCGGCCACTCCGTGACCGTCGGTCGCGCCGGCGGCGAGTTCACGCCACTGTCCATCCACCTCAGCCGCGAGGGTGTAGCGCTGTTTCAGGCGGGGCCAGACGTCGGGCTCGTCCGCGCCAAAGGCCTGGACAAGGGCGGGCGTGGGGAGGGTAAACTCGAGCCAGGCGGATTTGACGTCGGCGGGGGCGCGCCAGCGCTTGGCCCCGGTGCCGTCGTTGGCATCGACGGCCGGCTGGCTCGGCTGCTCGGCGGAGGCGGTGACGGTGGCGGCCCGGCTGATCAGTGGTGGCACGACGGGCGGTTCGGCGAGGTCGAGCACGATCACGCTGGCCACCGGATCGGCCGCAGTGGCGGGGACATCAATGACGAGACGGCCGGCTTCCGGGTGGAGCGCGAGCGGCGCGGCGGGCGAATGCAGCAAGGTGGCGGCGGTGGCGCGGGAGAGCAGGGGCACGCGGAGTTTGCCGTCGGCGGGCCAGTCAAAAACATGCAGATAAAGGCGGTTACCCCGGCGGGTGGCGCGACCCCAGCTGAGCGAGTTAAAGGGGCCGCGAATGGTGCCGTAAATGGCGTCACCATTTTTCCCCAGCCAAGCACCGACCTCGGCCAGCCGATCGAGCTGGCCCTGCGGAATCACCCCGGCGGCCGTGGGGCCGACGTTGAGCAGGAAGTTGCCGCCCATGGAGACGATGCTGATGAGTTTACGGATAAGCTCGGCCCCGGATTTATTATTGGTATCGGTAGCGTTGTAGCCCCAGTGGCGCCCGATGGTCATGCAGGTCTCCCAGTCACCGGGATAACCGGTCACGGGCACAAATTGCTCGGGCGTAGAGGTATCGCCGGGGAAGCCGGCGCCGAGGCGATTATTGGTGATGATACCGGGGCGCAGGGCGAGCAAGGCCGCGAGCGGGGCGACGCGCTCCTTGGTCATGAAAATGGGGGTATCCCACCACAGGATGTCGGGCTGGTAACGGGTGAGCAGCTCGCGGGTCTGGGGAATGGCGATGGCGCGGAGGTAGGCATCGGTGTCGCCCTTGTGCGCGTCGTCCCAACCATCGCCCTCGGGGTGGCGGGACTTGGCACCGCCGACGTGGACCCAATCCTGGGCCTGGGAGTAGTAGAAGCCGATCTTCAGCCCCTCGGCGCGGGCGGCGGCGACGAGCGGGCCGAGAAGGTCTTTTTGGTAAGGCGTGGCATCGGCGATATCCCAGTCCGTAACGTCGGAGGGGTAGAGCGCGAAGCCCTCGTGGTGCTTGGCGGTGATGACGATGTAGCGCATGCCGGCGGCCTTGGCGGCGCGCACCCAAGCCACGGGATCGTAATGGACGGGATTGAAATTCACGGCGTGGGCACGGTATTCGGCTACGGGGATCTTGGCGTTGTTCATCACCCATTCGCCGTAGTCCTTTTTGTCCTTATACTCGCCGGCATAGGCGGCGTAGGTGCCCCAGTGGATAAACAGGCCAAATTTCGCCTCGCGCCACCAAGCGAGCCGGGCATCGCGCTGCGCGGGCGTCTCGGCTGGTGTGACGACCGCGGCGGCGGCATCCAGGTTAGTGCCGTCCTGCGCCCGCAGCACCGGCGTAGCCGATGCCCCGAGCAGGACCAACAAAACAGGCAAGAAGGCAAAGAAACGGGAGGACTGGGAGGCGGTGGGCTTCATGGGGTGCTCGAAATAAAGGGTCACCCTGGATTTAATTAAAATTAAAAAACACCTACCCCGGCGGCTCCGCCGAGCTTTACCCAAGATAGCCGCGCCAAATGCTGACTGTTCAATTTTAACGGCTTTGCGGCAAACGCGTGGCCCGGCATGGTATAGATACTCCACCCCACCCTCGACGCACCCCGGCCCCGGGAGTGTCGCTCCTATCGCATGCTCTCGCCTCTCCTACCCCTTCACGGCCGCACTGGCGCCAGCCACGATCGGCACCGTGAGACTCGCCGCCCCGCGAGTGAGCGCCTGCGCGCCCAACAGACGGCGCTTCGCATCCACCACCCGCACCGAAACGACATAACCGGGGTCGATGCGCTCCAGCAGCGGCACCGCCAGGCCCAGCGCCTCACCGCCCACAGGGCCATATCTCAGGAAAAACACCAACTCGTCCCGCCCACCTTGCAAGATGTCGATGTCGGTGAGCGGCACCAACCGGTCCTCGGCGCCCACGGAGCGCAGCACGCACAATTGCCGCCCACGGGCTTCCAGCCGCGGATGCAAGGCCACAAAGGCGTCCGCCGTGACCGCCGGCGCGCCGCCACTCTCGTCCAGCATCACGCCGGCGAAATGAGCCGAGACCACGACCACCAACTCCGTGCGGTCCGGATGCACCCGGACGTCCACCGTCATTTCCCGCACATCATGCGCGCAGGCCGCCGGCCCCCCGCCACTCACGACCAGCAGCACCAGCGCCACCCCGAGCCAGCCGATCAATCGATTAAACTCACGCGGGGCACTCATGGGATTCTGCCCGCACCCTTTCTTTCATGACCTCCCGGCGCAACTCCCTTGTTTCCACCCTCGCCCGCCTCGCCGGCGCATGGACCGCCCTGCTACTCGGCCTGCTCGCCCCCCCGGCCCACGCCCAACGCCAGATGGAAACCCTCGGCCGCGGCCTCGTCGTAGTCCGCCCGACCGCCACCCAAGCCTACGTCGGTTGGCGCCTGCTCGGCGACGATCCGGACACGATCACATTTAACCTCTACCGCTCCGCCAACGGCAGCACGCCGGTGAAACTGAACCCCAGCCCCCTCGCCACCACCACCGATTACACGGACGCCTCCGCCAACCTCGCCGTCAGCAACGTTTACTCCCTCCGCCCCGTCCTCGCCGGGGTCGAGCAGGCCGCCGCCGCGTCCTTCACCCTCCCCGCCAACGCCCCCGTCCGCCAATACCTCGATATCCCCCTGCAAATCCCCCCGGGCGGAACCAACGCCAGCGGCGCCTACACCTACACCGCGAACGATTGCAGCGTCGGCGATCTCGATGGCGACGGCGAATACGAGCTCATCGTAAAATGGGATCCCACCAATTCGAAAGACAACTCCCAGTCCGGCTACACCGGCAACACCTACCTCGACGCCTACAAACTCGATGGCACCCGCCTCTGGCGCATCGACATGGGCGTGAATATCCGCTCCGGCGCCCATTACTTGGATCCGATGGTCTACGATTTCGACGGCGACGGCCGCGCCGAGATCATCTGCCGCAGCGCCCCCGGCGCCATCGACGGCACCGGCGCCTACGTGGGCGGCGCCGCCAAATGGCAGGGCGGCACCCGCCCGGCTTTCAACGACACCGACGATTACCGCAACACCTCCGGCTATATCCTCACCGGCCCCGAGTTTCTCACCGTCTTTAACGGCCTCACCGGCGCCGAACTGGCCACCACGCGTTTCTTCCCGCAACGCGATCCCGACAACCTCGTCGACAACCCGTCCAGCTCCCGCCTCACCACCCTCTGGGGCGACGGCTACGGCAACCGCTTCGACCGCTTCCTCGCCGCCGTCGCCTATGTCGATGGCCAGCGCCCCTCCGCCATCCTCTGCCGCGGCTACTACACCCGCACCTTCCTGACCGCTTGGGATTGGCGCGGCGGCCAACTCACCCGCCGCTGGGTGTTCGATAGCGGCTCCGGCCCGACGTCCAACCGGGCCTACGCCGGCCAGGGCGCGCATAGCATCAGCGTCGGCGACCTCGATGGCGACGGCCGCGACGAGATCGCCTACGGCGCCTGCGCCATCAACGACGACGGCACCGGCCTCTGGTCCACTGGTCTAGGCCACGGCGACGCCACCCACCTCTCGGAAATGGACCCAGATAAACCCGGCCTGAAGTTCTTCATGCCCCACGAGAGCCCCTCGTCCTACGGCATCTACGGCACCAGCCTCACCGAGCAACGCGACGGCACTCCCCTTTGGGGCGCCCCCGGCGGCGGCGACGTGGGCCGGGGCGTGGCCTTCGACATCGATCCCCGCTACCCCGGCTACGAGGCCTGGGCCACCAACAGCTCCTCGGTCTACACCATCAAGGGCGTCCCCATCACCACCAACAGCCGCCCGGCCGTAAACTTCGGCGTGTGGTGGGATGCCGACCCTCTCCGCGAACTGCTCGACGGCACGACCATCTCGAAATGGGTCCCCGCGAGCGCCAACACCACCACCCTGCTCAGCCTCACCGGCACCTCGTCCAACAACGGCACCAAATCCACCCCCAACCTCAGCGGCGACCTGCTCGGCGATTGGCGCGAGGAGGTGCTGATGCGCGCCTCGGATAACACCGCCCTTCGCCTCTACACGACCACCATCGCCGCCACCAACCGCCTCACCACCCTGATGCACGACCCGCAGTATCGGGAGGCCATCGCCTGGCAGAACACCGGTTACAACCAGCCCCCGCACCCCGGCTTTTTCCTCGGCCAAGACATGGCCGCCCCGCCCCGCGCCCCCATCTGGCGCGGCAACCTCGTGTGGAAGGGCGCCGCGGGCGCCAACACCTGGGACAACGCCAGCAGCGCCCGCTGGCTGCGTGGCGCCGCCGCAAGCACGTTTAACGGCACCGATACCGTGTTGCTCGACTACACCGGCAACACCTCGTCCGCCCTCACCCTCACCGGCACGCTCACCCCCGGTGAAGTCGTGGTGCACAACGCCGTCGGCAAGGATTACATCTTCGCCGGCACCGGTTCACTCGCCGGCCCCATGACCCTCACCAAGGCCGGCCTCGGCGCGCTCACCCTCCAGTCCGCCCAAGCCTACGCCGGCGACACCCGCGTCCAGCAGGGCGACTTCATCGTCAACGGCACCCTGTCCGCCAGCCGCGTGGTCGTCGAGGGCCTCGGCCGCATCGCCGGCTCCGGCTCCCTCGGTGGCGGCCTGCTGGTTAAGTCCCGCGGCCGTGTCTCCCCCGGCACGACCGGCACCGCCGCCACCCTCGCCGTCGGCACCCGTATGGACCTCACCGGGGCCGTCCTGCAATTCGACCTCGGCGCCACCCCCGCCGCCGCCTCCGACCGCCTCGCCGTATCCGGTGACCTCGCTCTGTCCGGGGTTTCCCGGATAGACCTGAGCCGCCTCTCCGGGCCGCCCGCCGCCGGCACGTATCCTTTAATCACTTACACCGGCACCCTGACCGGCTCCACCGCCAACGTCTCCGTGACCGGCCTGGCCGGTGCGCCCGCCACCCTCGCCCTGTCCGGCGGCGCCCTCGTGCTGAACATCGCCTCCACCCGCACGCCCGACGCCCTCGTCTGGCGCGGGAACGCCGCCGTCTGGGACGTTGCCACCAGCCTGAACTGGCTCCTCGCCAGCACGCCCGACGCCTTTATCCCGGGCGATGCGGTGCGCTTCGACGCCACCGGCGCGGCCGCCGCGTCCATATCCCTCGCGACCGAGGTGTTCCCCGCCTCCGTAACCGTCGATGCCGCCACAAACTACACCTTCACCGGCGCCGGTGCCATCGGCGGAACCGGCGGCCTGACCAAGACCAACACCGGCACCCTGACCATCCAGACGACCAACACCTACACCGGCCCGACCACCCTAAACGGCGGCGTGCTCTCCATCGCGAGCGTCAGCCCCGCCGACACCCCCGGCCCGCTCGGCGCGGCCGGCGCCTCCGCCACCAATCTGGTCTTCGGCGGCGGCACCCTACGCTACACCGGCGCGCTGAACTACTCCACCAACCGCGCCGCCACCCTCGCGACCAACGGCGGCACCTTCGAGGTATCCACCTCCTCCGCCAGCCTCGTCTGGGCGGGCGATCTCACCGGAGCTGGCGTGCTCACCAAGACTGGCGCGGGGACTCTGAACCTCGCCGTTCCCAATACCCGCTCCGGCGGCACCGTGATCAAGGCTGGCACCGTGCTACTCGGCTCCTTCGAGGCCAACGAGGACGGCCTCGGCACCGGGCCGGTCACGCTGGACGGCGGCACGCTTTCCATGACCGACCTGCAGTCGAATAACTCCTGCACCTGGAACCTCGTCGTCCCCGCCGGCTCGTCCGGCCGCCTTAACGCCGACGGCCGCTGCACCCTTTCCGGCACCCTCATCGGCGCGGGCACCTTCACGTTTTACACCCCTTTCAACCGCACCGCCCTGAGCGGCAACTGGTCCGCCTTCACCGGCCAGATTAACGTGATCACCGACGCCGACGGCGGGGATTTCCGCATCAATAATGGCTCCGGCTACGCGAATGCCGCACTGAATTTAGCCGACCTCGTGAACGCCTACTCCCTGACCGGCTCCGCCAGTCTCGGCGCCCTCTCCGGCTCCGCCGGGTCCGTCCTCTCCAGCACTGCGTGGACCATCGGTGCGAAAAACACCGACTCGACCTTCACTGGCACCATCACCGGAAACAGCCTGACCAAGGTCGGCTCCGGCGTGCTCACCCTCGCCCCCGCTGGCACTACCAGCCTCGCCACATCCACCACGTCGGGCAGCACGAGCGTCACCCTGACCAGCACCACCGGCCTGCTCGCCCAGATGCCCGTGGCCGGCACCGGCATCCCCGCCGGCACCCGGATCGCGTCGGTCAATAGCACGACCTCCCTGACTCTCACCCAACCCGCCACCGCCACCGGCAACCCCACCCTCGTCTACACGGACGTAAACAACTACACCGGCGCCACCACCGTGTCGGCCGGCGCCCTCGTCTCGAACGGCGTGCTCTCCGCTTCCGCCGTCACCGTCGCCTCTGGCGCCGCCCTCGGCGGCTCCGGCGTCTTCGCCGGCCCCGTGACCTTCCAGTCGGGCGCGAAACTCCGCGCGACCGGCGCCGCCGGCCCGGTTTTCGCCGGGGCGCTGAGCTTCGCCGGCCCCGTCGCCATCGACCCGATCGGCACCCTCGGCGCCGGCACCTATCCACTTTTCACCTACACCGGCTCACTGACCGGTTCGCCGACCTTCACGTGGACCGACCCCGCCTTCACCGCCACCTTCAACACCGCCACGCCAGGCACCGTCACCGTGACGCTTGTCTCGAACACCACCCGCGCCCCCGCCGATCTGGTGTGGACCGGCGCCGCGTCCGCCGCGTGGGATACCAACGCCAGCAACTGGAAATTCGCCGACTCCGGCCTCGCGACCACCTTCCTCGCCCAGGACCGCGTGCGCTTCGACGACACCCGCACCGGCAATACCAACATCGCCGCCACCGGCCCCCTCAACCCCGCCTCCGTGACGGTCGAGGCGGCCGGCAACTACACCGTCACCGCCACCGCTGGCGGCCTCGCGGGCGGCACCAGTCTCGTCAAAGCCGGCCCCGGCACGCTCAACCTTACCGGCGCCAACACCCTGATCGGCGGCATCACCCTCCAAGCTGGCATACTCAATCTCGCCGACGAAACGGCCAACCTCTCCGGTCTCGGCACCGGCCCTCTCACCCTGCTCGGCGGCACGCTCCAGCAGCTCGATGGCAACGCATCCTACAGTGCCGCCACCTACGACCTCCGCATCCCCGCCGGGGCCAACGCCACTCTGCGCGTTGACTCGCGCATGGACCTCTCCGGCCCGCTTACCGGCGCCGGCACCCTCAACCTCTACGTGCCTTGGCTGCGCTTCAAAACCCTCGGCGACTGGTCCGCCTTCACCGGTCGCATCAACGCCACCACCGACGCCGACGGCGGCCTCTTCCGCCTCGCGAACACCGCCGGCCTCGCCCAGGCACACACCGACCTCGGCGCGAAAGTCACCCTGCTATCCTACCTCAACCAGAACCAGACCCTTCCGCTCGGCGCGTTGTCCGGCGCGGCCGACGCCGTTCTCGGCGGCATCGTGCCGGATAACAACACCCCCGGCGCCAACCTCTTGACCTGGCAAATCGGCGGCCTCGGCACCGACGCCACCTTCGCCGGCGCAATCGCCAACGGCACCAGCCCCGCCCGCACCGCCCTCACCAAGGTCGGAGGCGGCACCTGGACCTGGAGCGGCACCGGCACCTACACCGGCCCCACCGTCGTATCCGCCGGCACCCTCGCGCTCGCCGGCACTTTGACCAACACCTCGACCGTTGAGGTGCTCTCCGGCGCGACCCTGCGCCTCACCGGCACGCTCACGGTCGCCTCGGTGACCATTCGCGCCGGAGGCACCCTGACCGGCGGCGGCACCATAAACGGCGCTCTCATCAACCAAGGCACGCTGACCGCCGACGGCGCTACGTCCGCGTGGAACCTGAACGGCGCCGTGACCAATTCCGGCGTGATCCGCCTCACCCGTGGCGCCACCCTCGCCGCCCCCGGCGTGTTCACTAACACCGGCACGCTCGACCTCGTGACCGCTGGCTCCGCCCCGCCCGCCGGCCTGACCGGCGCGGGCGTGTTGCTCCTCGCCGGCGACATCCCCACGCCCGCCATCGCCCAAACCGGCGGCGCGATCCAACTCACGCTTCCCTCCCTCGTCGGACACGTTTACCAACTCCAGCGCACCACGGATCTCACCGCCGGCCCGTGGACCAATACCAGCGCCGCCCAAGCCGGCACCGGCGCCACCCTCGTTTTCACCGACAACCCCGCTCCCGCCGAGCCCCGCGTCTTTTACCGCGTGGTCGTCGCGCCCTGAAGCGACTCAGATCAAAACTCACGCAGTTGGGTGGCGGAGCAGTGTTCGGCCCTGAATTTTGCGCTGACGGGCGACACCGGGCTTGCCGCGCACGCGCAGACGGTTCTTCGTAATTCCGCGTAGCCAAGCCTTCCCGCGTAAACCACCCGAGAACACCGCCGACCCACATCTCCCTTTCGCGTAGCTTCGTCTGCCGTCCCCAACGAAACCTGGAAATTTTCGAGGACCAAAGAAGCGCGTTCGATCTGCGCCCCGAGCTGGGGCGCATCGAAAGCGTCTTCTTTTGAGGCTCTTCCAGGTGCCTGTTGGGGAACGCAAGTAAGTGCGTCCCTCTTTTGTGTCCGGATTTTCCCGCGCACCGACACCCGCAAGTGATCGCTTCCCGTTTTCCAGCCTTCCACACCATGCCTCCCCTATCCTCGCCCAGTCTGCGGCGCGCGTTGCGCGCCCTTCGCGGCCCCACCGCCGCCCTTGCCCTCGCCGGCACTACCTTCGCCGCCGACGCTACGCCTGCACCGCCCCAACCTGCCGTCATCCCCGGGGAGATTGGCCGCACCGTGATCGACCACGGCGACCACCGCACCATCATCATCGAGATGGTGCCGGGCGCGCCCGTGCCCCCGCCGCCACCCAGACCGCCTGAGCCGGTCCAGCCGCCGGACGTGCTGAGGGTGGACCTGGCCGACTTGGAAAACAAACCGCGCCACGCCCTTTTCTGGAGCATCGCCGTCTATCCCGGCCCTTGCTCCGTGATCTATGGCACCACCGCCGACCACCGGCCCTGGCACGCCGTGTCGAACATCGATTTCCGCCTTTTCCGTCAGGTCTCCACCTTCGCCACCGCCCGCGCCGCCTACGATTGGTTTCCCGCCCTCGCCGACGGCGAGGCCGACGCCCCCGAGCGCCAGACGCTCGCCGCCGCCGGACTAGACGCCGGTCCGGCCGCCTACCGCCTCGACCCCGCCGGCCGGAGCGCCGATGTGATCGACGCCCTCGATTATCTCCACGCCTTTTACGACGCGAACCATGCCGCCTTGCTCGCCGAGACGACACGTATTCAGGCCGAGAACGACCGCCGCGAACGCGAGCTGCGCGAAAACCCGCCGCGCAAGGCCGACAACATCGTGCGCGTCTCCGATCCCAACCTCCTTCGCAACCTCCAGATCGCTCCCGCCAAGTGAAAACCATCGCCTTCGCCCTCCTTGCCTTTGCCACCAGCAGCGGGCTCCTCGCCCAGCCCCAGCTCAACTACCTGACTCCCAACGAAGGGCTGACGCTCACCTACGATCCCGGCACGCCGGAAGAGCCTCAGCCCTATCGGGCCGATTGGTGGGTTCATTCCGGCCGTGCCTATTATCTGGAAGCCACTGCCGATCTGGAGCACCAGCCCTGGCACCTGTTACCGAAAGCAATCTCCTCTTACTTCGTAGGCGATTATCGCGATACGTATCGCCTCATCGTATCGGATCCAAAATACTTTGTTCGCCTTCGCTACATCGAAGGACGCCGCATGGGCCATTCGTTGCAACACCCCACCACCGCCGACATCGACCATGATGGGGTGAGCGACGACACGGAGTTCTACGCGCCAAAAGCCACCCATCCCTTGCAATCCCCCGACGCGGACGAAGACGGATTGCCTGATGATTGGGAGAGATACCATTTCTCGATTTCTCCTCCCCCGGAAAACCAAGACGAAGATCCCGCCAACGACCTCGACGCCCTCCATCTCCGTCCCACGGACATTGTGGAACCTTACGCCGACCCCGTCGTCACCGCGTATCAACGTTTCAAACGCGATTGGGTGAAAGGCCTATGCATCGAATACGGTGGCGAGTTTTTCTGGAACAACGGCCAGTTCGGCGAAAACCCTTACGCGTTCGTATTCGCGGGCGACCAAAATGGATCCATCCGTCTGACCTACACCGACGCCGATCTTAGCACCGTTGCCACCCTGGAGGTATTCCCGCGAACCCACTACAGTGTCTTCTTAACGAATAATCCGGTGGTCATGTCAGCCCAAGCTCGAGCGCTTTACACCTATATAAACGATCCCAACCCCGCGCTTCGAAGTTATACATTCTCCTCCACTGCGGGCTACCAGTTGATTACCGATCCAGAAACTCAGGTCCCCGTCTCCCTTGGTGCTCTCGACGGCCGCCCCGCCCCGCGCGACCTGCTGCGCTCCATCGATACCATGGTCTGGCCGGAAGGTTCCGCCCGACCGCGCGGAGCCACTCAGCCGCTTCCGCTCAAACGCGCAATCGTTTCCACTCCCGCCGGGCTGGCGGCACGCCGCATCCCCGCCCCGCTCGCCATCACCAGTCTTCCCATCACCGAAATTGGTCGCGATCGTTTTCCGGTCATTATCCGGGAGAGCTCCCACGAACTGCCGAAGTATTTTCAGGATTTTGAGGAGAATAATGTTCCATCTCCGGGACCGCGTATGGTCGAACAAGCGGCCGCGTCCGAGTCTGTGATAAATCCCGTGATGCGGACCCTTGATGCTGGCGGTCTGCCGCAGGGAGTTCCGAACCCAGAGTTATACCCTTCGGCCGGGCCTTCGTATTGGAATAATCTCATGTTCCGCAGCCCGCTTACCTTCGCCCGCTGGTATCGAGATAACTCCGCGCAGGGCTTTCTAATCAAGGGTATCAACCAGACCTACGGGCCCATCGGTTTTTCTCCCCCTGGCTATTCCACCAAGTATCACTTCGGTTTATACAGCGGTGCCAATGGCTTTTATCCGCATCGAGACGACGTGAACGAAATGGGGAAATTCACCACTGAACTCCACTGCCGCCTGAATTATACGCCAGACACAAAGCTCTACCTCGGATCTAATGACGACTGCTGGGTCTATGTGAATGGAAAGCTAGTGGATGATTTGGACTTCGGGGGGATACCGGGCCTTGAACTTTCGACTTATCAAGGAGAGATCGTGTTTTCCAGTATACGCACTGCTCTTTCCGCAAGCGACAATAGCTTAAGCGGCGAGACAGGTTCCTGCCGCTTGGATATCTTTCATGCCGATCGCTTTTCTCAAATCAGCGATGAATCGCGTCCTCGCTCTCAGCTTCGCTTCATTTCGACAGATGGCCCGCCACCCACCACAAATTCCCTTCTACCCATATACTGCTACCAAGTCGTCGCCGAGAGCGCGACCGCCCAGCCGATTGCTTATTCTTTCGCTATGCCAGCCCCGGTCGGCATGTCCATCGACCCTAGAACAGGAAAAATACTCTGGGATTTATACGGTGTCCCCGCGGTTTCACCCGGAGTTTACCCGGTTTCCGTTCAAGTCGCCGATCCCCTCGGCAATACCGACACCCAGTCCTTCAACATCACCGTCATAGACTAACACTTCATCATGAAAACAACCCTCGTTGCCTTCTGGACCTGCCTCACATCGGTCGTTACCGCTCAGATTCAAATCGTTGATTCGGTCTCAAATGTAAATCAGATCGCCCTTTCTGGCATATATACTCAAGATTTTAACTCGCTTACAGGTAGCGGCTTCAATCGCGTATGGGTCGATAATGCCACTCTGCCGGGGTGGTATATCACCCAAGAAGGATTAGGAATCGGCACCGGCTCTGGGCAGGGGGTGAGCAGCATCGGTTACGCCGGTGGGCAGGGAGACCGTGCCCTCAGCGCAATAGGTGGATTTGGCCGAACCGAACTTTTCGCCGCGCGCTTCGCCAACGCTTCCTCTCTCACGCTGACTGGGCTGTCCGTGACCTTCGACGGTGAGCAATGGTATCGCAGTCCTTCCATCAAGCCCCGGTCCTCAACACTTCGCTTTGAGTATCAGATTTTCGATGCGGGCCAAGGCGGCGCCTACGCCGACTACCATGTGGGCTGGGTTTCCGTGCCCGCCCTTGACTTCGTTTCACCCAACGCCGTTCTCACCACTTCCGCTGGGCTCGATGGGAACGCCCCGGAAAACAGTGCGCGCGACATCCAAGCCTTGATCGATGGGGTTAGCATCGCCCCCACCCAGGAAATCTGGATACGTTGGGTATCCTACAGCGTCCCACTCGGCGTCCCCATTCACGGCCTTGCCATCGACAACCTCAGCGTATCCTTCATCACCGCCATCCCCGAGCCCGCCGCCTTTGCCGGGCTCGCTGGGCTCGGGGCCTTGGGGTTGGCGCTCAGTCGCCGGCGGGCCCGTCTCGGCTGAATTCTCCTCCGCCTCGGGCACGGTGGGCGGCTTTCCCGTTTCAGAGCGGTTGTTTTGCCCACCGGCGCCAGCCTTCTCGATCATAGAGCGGTCGTTCTCGGTCTTGGAGCGGTGATTCCAGATTGTTGCGCAATGGCTCAACGACACTGAAACATCACTCCAAGGCGTTGAATACTCGCTCAAGCACGTTGAGCGAAGGCGCAATGACGTGGAGCGCTGCCTCAAGGATCAAGAATGCTTGCTCAACGACCGGGAACGAATGCTCATAGATCGAAAACAGCTCCGATTAAACTGAGTTGCGGCATTTACTCATGAATATTCTTTATTCATCTATACAACTAACCCGTTTTACAAAGCCTTCTTAGGTCTTTATCGAAAAATGGCGTTAGTTTCGTAAGCGTAAAGGTATTCCTTCGGGAGTTCCGAGGGATTGCCTCGACAAAACTCAACCCACCACGCTCATGCCACTGACCACCAAGTCCGTCACGACGCGCGCCGACAAGTTGATCGGCGCTTGGAAACAGTTCGCCGCCGCCAAAACCATCAACGGCCACACCGTCGCCGCCTTCGAGACCCTCGCCAAGGCCACGCGGGACGCCGACGCCGCCCTCACCGCCGCCGAGGCCGCCGTCACCGCCGCGCGCAACACGCTCGCCGCCAGCGTCGCCGCCCTCAACACCGCCTCCAACGAGGTGGTCGAGGGCGTGCGCGGCGACAAAACCCTCGGCGGCCGCAATGGCTCGCTCTACGAGGCGATGGGCTACGTCCGCAAAGACGAGCAGGCCTCCGGCCTCACCCGCAAAAAAGCCGTCGTGCCCGCCAAAAAGGTCTGATCCGTCGCAACGCACGCATCGGGTCCCCACCAGCCGCCGCACGCCCCGCGTGCCGGCGGCTTTTGTTTTGTTATACCAAACACCCCTTCGATTTAGAGACTATACAGGTGGGCGCGCGCGTCCCTGCGCGCGCGGCTTTGAAGTGTTCGGCCAATCCACACGCGGAGGGACCCGCCCGTCCACCCGGAGTCTAATAACTCGAGATACTTGGTATGCTGGAAAGCCCGCCCCGCCCGCGCCCCTCAGCCCAAAGCCGGGTCAACCGCGCCCCGCCGCCTCGAGCAGGTCTGCCTCGAAGCGCGATACGACCGCATCCCACGTGATGCCCAGCGCGGTGGCGCGGGCCGCCGCCCGGATCTCCGGCCAGCGAGCGCGCGCCCCCAGCGCCCGCTCCGCCGCCGCGTGGAAGGCCTCGGGCACATCAAACGCGGCCTTAAAACCGTCCACGCCTTCGCGTAGGTGCTCGCGCGTGGCCGCGTAGTCGTAGGCCACCGCCACCAGGCCGCTCGCCAGCGCCTCGGTGACGACGTTGCCAAAAGTCTCCGTCACGCTGGCGAAGAGGAATAGGTCGCCCGAGGCGTAATGCGCCGCCAGCTCCGCGCCCCGCAGCATCCCGGCGTAGTGGAACTCCGGATGCGCCCGCGCTAGAGGTTCACGCTCCGGCCCGTCGCCTACGAGGACGAAGCGCGCGCGCGGCTCACGTTCGCGGAGGCGGAGGAACGCCGCCACTGCCAGCCCGAGGTTTTTCTCGGCCGCGATCCGGCCCACGTAGAGCACGACCGGATCGTCCGGCCCAGCCCCCCAGGAGGCGCGCAAAGCCTCGCTGCGTTTAGCCGGATCGAAGAGCGCGGCGTCAACTCCGCGCGACATCACCCCGAGGCCGCGAAAGCCCTCCGCCGCCAGTTCCGCAACCATCTGGCGCGTCGGCACGAGGGTGCGCCGGGTGGCGTTGTGGAACCAACACAGGTAGGCCAGCGTCGCGTCGCGCAATGCCGCCACCCCGTAGTGGCCGCCATAGGCGTGGAAATTGGTGTGAAAACTCGAGGTCACCGGCAGGCCGAGCCGGCCCGCGACCGCGAGGGAGGCCAGCCCGAGCGGGCCTTCCGTGGCGACGTGCACCAACTGCGGACGGCTGCGGCGCCAGCTCGCCTCGAGCCGGTGCAAGGCGGGTAGGCCTAGCCGGAGCGAAGAATAAAACGGGATCGCCATGCCCGGCACCAGCAAGTCGTCCCCCGGTCCCGCCTCGGCGCGCTGGCGGGGCCGCACCACCTGGACCTCGTGCCCGCGAGCCCGCAGTCCGCCGACGAGGCGGCTGAGCGTCATGGCGACGCCGTTCACCTCGGGTGGATAGGTCTCGGTGACGAGCGCGATCCTCATGTTAAAAAATCATCCCGGCCCGGCCCGCTCAGGCGATGCCGAGCTGCACCCGCCCCGCCTCCGAAATCATCTGGGGCGTCCATTGCGGATCCCAGACGATGTGCACCCGCGCCTCCACCACCTCGGGCAGCGCGGCCACCCGCTGCCGGGCGTCCTCGGCGATCACCGGGCCCATGCCGCAGCCGGGCGCGGTGAGAGTCATCTTCACATCGACTCGCCGCCCACCCGCCGGCGAATCCCCGATGTCGAGGTCGTAAACCAGCCCGAGATCGACGATGTTAACCGGGATCTCTGGGTCGAAGCAGCCCTTGAGCGCATCCCAGACGGCCTGCTCGGAAAAACCGCCGCCCGCCCCCGCCGCGCCCGCTTCGCGGTCCAGTTTTTCGAGGTCGAGGCCGGCGATGGCCCCAGCATCGGCCCTGGCGATGCGGAAAAGCCCATGGTCAGCGCGCACCGTGACGTTACCACCCAGCGTCTGGACAATGTGCACGGCCTCGCCGGCCGCCAGCGTAGCCGACGTGCCGGCGGGGATGGCGGTGGCGGGAACGTCTTCGAGAAGTCTGGTCGTGCTCATGCTGCCACGCCACCCTATCGCGCGCGCAGGTCAAGCGGCAGGCGCGCATAGACCCCGCGGGGATCGTTGAAGCCAGCGAGTTCACGCAATTGTGACTCGGCCCGGCGCGCCAGCGCACCGAGCGGGCCGCGCAGCCCAGCCGCGAAACGCGTTTCCGGGGATGTCCCCTCCTCAAACATCTCCGCCAAAGCCTGAGCCAGCGGACGGGTGGCGGGATATTCCTCAAGCGCTGGCGCGCCTTTGATCTCGGCCAGCTTGGCGGCATGAGCGATGGCTGTGTCTAGCCCGCCGATCTCATCCACCAGACCGAGCTCAAGCGCGCGAGTGCCGGTCCAGACTCGTCCTTGAGCGATTTCGTGGACCGCCGCCTTTTCCAAACCGCGGCCCTCCGCCACGCGGACGAGAAACTCGTCGTAGGTCCGGTCCACCAGTCGCTGGAAAACCGCCAGCTCAGCGGGGCTCTTGGGCCGCGCGGAGGTCATCAAGCCGGCCTTTTCGCCGGTGGTGACGCGATCCCAGGACACGCCGATCGAGCCGGCCAGCTTCTCGATATTAAATTGCAGACCAAACACCCCGATCGAACCCGTGATAGTGGTGGGTTCAGCATAAATGCGATCTCCGAAAGTAGATATCCAATAGCCACCCGAGGCGGCATAACTGCCCATCGAAACGACCAGCGGCTTGGCTTCACGCAACAAGCGCAGCTCGCGCAGCATCTCCTCGGCCGCGCTCGCCGAACCGCCCGGACTGTTGACGCGCAAGACCACCGCCGCCACCTCGTCGTCCTCGCGCAAGGCCCGTAACTCGCGGGCAAAAGCCGCGCCACCTACCTCGCCATCCCGGCCCTCGCCATCCACGATCTCGCCCTCGGCGTAGACCACCGCAACTTTCCCGTCCTCGCGAGGAGCGGGCGTCAGTGTCTTGAGATAGGCAGGCAGGGCGATCTGCAGAAAAGCGTCCCCGGCCTCAACACCAGTTTCCTTGCGCAACTCGTCCAGCATCTCGTCGCGGTAGCCGATCTTGCTGACCAAACCGGCCGATAGCGCCGCCTCGGGCGGAATGAGACCCTCCGCGTCAACCAGCGCCTGTAGCTTGACCGAATCCATCCCGCGCGACTCCGCGATCTCGTCGCGTAAGTCTCCCCAGAGCCCTTGCAAGAGCTCGGTGAGTTGCTCGCGGTTTTCGGGACTCAAATCGGTGCGGATGTAGGGCTCGACCGCCCCCTTGTATTTGCCGGAACGCGTCACCTGCACACCGACACCCCATTTTTCAAAGGCCCCCGCGTAAAACATCGGCTCGCTCGCCAGGCCGGGCATGACCACGAGACCAAAGGGATTCACCACCAACTCGCCCGCATCCGCGGCGAGATAGAGCTCCGGCGTGCTGACCTCGTCAAAGTAGGCCTTCACCGGCTTGCCCGCCGCCTTTACCTCGGCCAGGGCCGCGCGCAGCTCGCGCAACGCCGCGAAACCCGTGCCGTAGCCATCCGGCGAGAAAGCCCCGGTGATGAACACGCCGCGAATGCGTTTATCCACAGCCGCCTCGCGCAGACCGGCGCAGGCACGGCGCAGGGAGAGCGCCTGCGGGCCTTCACCGCGGAGCAACCAGCCCAAGCCCGCCTCTTCCACCAAGGGCGGCGCGTCAGTGAGGTTGAGCCCATCGAGATTCAGCACCAGGTAGGCCCCCTGCTCCACCTCCACCACGCCCTTCTCGGCGACGGTGGACAAGACCGCCAGCCCGCCGACCACGAGCACGACCGCCAGGCAGCAAAAGGCCGCGAGGCCGAGCAGAGTTCCCACAAAAGAGGCGAAAAACGACTTCATGCCCCGCAGGCTAGGTGCCGCCCTTCACGCGCGGCGAGCCGCATCTATCAATCAGCTTAGTTCGTGGGCCCTGGGAGAAACCACCGCTTACCGTCCTAAGTGGTGCGTAACACCCGGGAAACCGGTTTATCGCACCGGCTAACCGGCTCTGAACGCAAACCCGGGCGTATCTTCGCCCCGAAATTGTCACCAGTTCCGGGCTTTGCAGCCGGAAGCCACCCAGCCAAGCTATGTCCATGGATCAACCCGTAGCCACCCTTCTGACGACCAATCGCAAGGCCCTCACGATCAATCTGGACGACTCGAAATACGGCACCTTCGCCGAGATCGGCGCCGGGCAGGAGGTGGCACGGGTGTTTTTCCAGGCCGGTGGCGCCGCCGGCACCATCGCCAAGTCGATGTCCGCCTACGACATGACCTTCAGCGATGCCATCTACGGCAAGGCCCCGCGCTACGTCTCGCGCGAACGCCTGGTGACCATGCTCGATCACGAATACGAGCTGCTCGTCGCCCGTCTGGGCGAAAAACGCGGCGCGACCACGAAGTTTTTTGTGTTTGCCGACACCGTAGCCGCCAAGGCCTACAAGGGTAACAACGAGTGCCACGGCTGGATGGGCATACGCTTCCAGCCCGCTCCCGGCGAAACCACCCCAAGCGATGTGATGATACACGTGCGCATGTGGGACAAAGATAACGTCCGCCAACAGGAAGCCATCGGCATCGTGGGCACGAACCTCATCTACGCCGCCTTCTACCTCCGGGACGATCTGGAGAAGTTTATCGCCTCCCTGGCCGATAACGTCGGCTCGGACCGCATCGAGATCGATATGCTGAAGTTCTCCGGGCCCGCCTTCGCCCCAGTCGACAACCGCCTGATGTCGCTCCACCTCGTCCGCCACGGCCTCACCAACGCGGTGATGTTCGGCCCGAACGGCGACGTGCTCCAGCCCTCCGAAGTCCTCTACAAAAAAGCCATCTTGGTCGAGCGCGGCAGCTTCCGCCCCGTCACCCACGTGAACGTGGACATGATCAACTGCGCCACCGCGCAGTTCCTCCAGGAGCCCGCGGTGCAGGGCAAGGACATGATCGTGCTGATGGAGATCACCATGAACAACCTGCTCGCGGACGGCGCGCTCGACTCGGCCGACTTCCTCTCGCGGGTAGACATGCTGGGGGACATCGGCTGCACCGTGCTGATCTCCAACTACAGCGAGTATTACCGCCTGACCTCCTACTTCCGCCGCTACACCAAGGAGATGATCGGCGTCGCCATGGGCATCAACAACCTCCTCGAGATCTTTAACGAGCGGTATTACGAGCACCTCGAGGGCGGCATCCTCGAGAACTTCGGCCGCCTGTTCCGCAACAGCGTCCGCCTCTACGTGTATCCGATGCAGCGCGCCGCTTACGACCGCTACCTCGACACCGGCCACCACGCCGTGCCCCCGGCCGGTGCCGAGGGGACCACCCCGCGACCGCCCGCTATCGGCGCCGCCCCCTTCGCCCGCGAAGTCCTGATCAACGCCCGCAACGTCCAAGTCGCCCCTCACCTGCGCAACCTCTACGAGCACCTTCTGGAGAACCATTACCTCGAGTGCATCGTCGGGTTTAACCACGACATCCTCGATATCTTCTCACGCGATGTGCTGGAACGCATCCGCGCCGGCGACAAACGGTGGGAGACCATGGTCCCCGCCCCGGTGGTTGCAGCAATCAAACACCGCGGCCTCTTCGGCCATCCGGCCATCGCGGTTTGATCCGCAAGCAAGGCGGGGCGAGGTAGGGCGGGACCGCCGGGCCCGCCGCGAATTTCAAAGGGGCTTCACCTCCCGGAGCGGCGCACTCAGCGGTCACGCCCCACCCTACGAACGGCTGGAGTGCCAGGTTTCAGAGTTTAGCCGAAATCCTCACTCCGCACTGCGGCTCGCCTCTTTTGTTTCGGCTCCAACCCCCGGCAGCAAATTCTTGAGCGCGGGATAAGAATCGGGAGATTGTTCGTCGGCGGGCAGCGCCTTAATCAGTTCCGCTATTCGCAAGCCGAGTTCACCTCGATAGCTCGACGCGAATTTGCGGAAATCCTCGGATGCACGGTCATCGGCGCGATCACTTACCACGCGCAGATGGAATACGGGCAACCCATGGGCGGTGGCGGCGATCTGGATTCCGACTAAATTCATATCCACCAAAGGCATACCGGATACTGAGCGGAGACGCACGCGCTCCGCATCGTCCGCGATGAAAACATCGCCCGAAGCCACGCCCGAACTTGGAACCTCGGATTTGAACTTGGTCCAAAGCAGTAGGTTGGGGCGACTACGAGGCGTCTCCGTCCAAGCCCCGGCGTGGTGACTACCGGCCTGCCACGCGAAGACTTTGTCGATCAAAACCGTTTGCCCGATGCGGAAGTCGTCATCCAGTGCGCCAACTACGCCAGTGGTCACCACCGCGTCCACCCGATGTTTGGCCAGCACGGTGGCAATGGACACCGCGCTCTCGGCCTGGCCCGAGGTCATCATCGCCCCCACGACGGTGTGAGTTCCGAGGCGATAGGTGCGGACGGTGCGATCGCCAACCGTCTCCGTCCTAGCCACAGTCGCTCCAGCCGCCACCAATGAAGTCAGATCCTGTTCAAGGGCATAAAGAAAGGCGATGGTCTCTCCGCGAAGCGACGGGGCAGAAAAAAAAGGCGCTAAAACACACAAAACGAGAAAGATATGAATTTGCATTGTATACTGCTTAAAAATACGCTCGCTATTAGCGAGTAATTACTGTTCGTAATCTTTGTGTTGCAGAATACGAGGAGACAATTCCTTAAGAAGACAAGCTTGGTTCTCGGGGCGTCCACCGCGTCTCTTTCCCTACCCGGGGTCTTGAGTGTTTTAGGTCGTCTCGAGGGAGCGCGCCTTAAGCTGGTTCCGGTGCCGGGGGAGTTTTACAGCAAGGGCCTGCTGGAACGAATGCAGCGCGAGCGTTTTTCGACTTTGGCGGATGCCTTGCGCGCCGTGCGTAACCCCAAACTGCGGTTTGCGGTGGAATACTGCACATGAACAATTTCCGAGGAAATCTAGTCGCTACAGTTAACGCAAACGTAGGCCCGAAGCCGAACGCCCTCACGGGACAAACTGGCCACTAGTCATCTCGGCGGCCGCCGCCCTGTAAACAGGACGGCGGCCGTTAAACTTTGATACCCATCGATCATGAAATCAGAGCGAACCAAACCGGCTCGGAGAAAAAATCCGTCGGCGAATCGTCTGACCTTGGCGCGGGACTTCATTCAACGTCATCGCCGAAAAGACGCCCTTGAGATTTTGGATGCGCATTTGAATGCGAATTCGTCGTCCGGAGGAGCGAGCGGGCGAAGCGGTGCCGAATGCGACGCCGCCCGAGTCGCCGCCCTGCTGGGTGATTATGAAAAGAAACGGGGGCACTTTGCCGAGGCGGCCGAGTATTATGCTCTCGCCGCCGCGCAATTGCCCGCGGACGAGCCGCGCGCCGGTTTTCGCGCCTCGCTCGGACACGTTCGGGCGCTTATCGCCCAGCCTGCGGTTGATGCGGCGTTTGTGGCGGCGCGAGAGGCCTTGGAGCGGGCGAAAGGCGCGGCGGGGCGATTTGATGATTCGACGGATCAAGCGCTGGTCGATCTCCGGGAAAACGGTCGCATCGAGATCGGTCCCCGCCCCCTGCGCCCGAGCGTGGCCGCCACCCGGCTCGGCGAGGCCTTTCACCAAGCGGGCGAATGGGAGATGGCGGAGTTCTTCTTCAAGGAGGCGCTGCAGGTGAATCCGCAGGGCGGCAGCCGCGCCCGTCAGGCCCTCGCCAAAATCGCTCTCGCCGCCAACCGACCGGTCGAGGCGGAAACCCGCGCGCAAGAAGCGCTGCTACTGGGAAAGTTCCGGGCCAAGACCTTGGCGGCCTGGCCATTGCTGATCAGCGGTCGGGCGCGCCAAGGCAAGGCGGTCTTCACGCGGGAGGACAAGGCTGGTCTGCGTTCCGCGATTCCATCGGTTCGCGCCCGCGCCGTTTTAGTTATCTGCAAGGCGATGCGGCCGCACGGGGATGCGTGGATGGATTTGGCGGCCGATTGGTCCAAGTCGGAGGGGAACGCCTTCCCTGCCATCCGCTTCGAATTGGAGAAAATGCTGCGCGCAGAGGCGCGCTTAGCCGGAGTGGTGACCCGCGACCAAGCCGCGCTCGCCCTGCAACAGGCCCGCACTAGAAACGCCGCTCCCTCCGAAGTCATTGCGGCGGGCAAGGCCTACGTCCGCACCCTTCTGGCCACTGGGGCGAAAAAAGTTCAGTGGGAACTAGTTTCCAATCACCTCGCCAAACGGCACGGCAAGGGCGTGGTCAACCGCTCCATCCACGGCATGGCCCTCGCCGCCATGGAGGCCAAGCGCTACGACCTCGCTCGCGGCATGCTGAAGCAAATTCGCGCGAGCGTGCCACCCACCCGGGTGCAATGGATGCGTAGCACCTGGGCCTTGGCCCGCATGGAGTCGGTCTTGGCCGACCATAATGCGGTCTACACTACCTACGGCGAGATCGCGAAAAATCCGGCGGTGCCGTCGCGCTTCCGCGCTCAGGCGCTCTTGCGCGCCCTGCGCGCCGCAGAAGCGGGTAAACTGGCGGTGGAGCCGGCCGACACCACTTGGCTGGAGACCTTGGTTCGCGAGGAAACGGACCACCGGGTGTTGCTTGATCTCGGCCGACAGTTGAACATAGCTGGCGACTCCTTCGTGAAACTGCGTGATCAGGCGGCGGACCGGGCGGCCGAGATCGCCGAGAAAAAATTGTCCACCGTGCAACATCCCGCCGCCGCGTTGGCCGTGTTGCTGGAGTTGAATCGACGTCAATATTACGATTTGGGCCGGGCTCGTCAGGTGGTGGCGCAGTTCGAGACCTATGCGCAGCCCCGCCTCGATTGGTTCTGGTCGACCAGTTCCGCTTTTTGGGAGTGGTATGGCATTATCATCCGGGCCAGCGGCGCGGTGAAAGGGTGGCAAACGGGAATGCAACTGGCTGATCGTTATCTTCAGGATCCGGGGACGCCGGCCGAAGGGCGCGGCATGTTGGCGGTCAAAACCGGAATCATGCTAATGGCGGACAAGCAGCCCCGCGTTGCACTCCCGTATTTCGCCCAAGCCATCGAGGCCGCGCCGGAGTCGATGGTGGTCGGGGGAGCCTACTACTGGACGGCGATCAACTTGCTCGCCCAAGGCAGAATGGCGGAAGCCAAGGCTCAGGCCGAACTGGTGCGCCGTTGTTACAAACTCCGCCCCGCGCTGGCGGAGGAGTGGCGTTTTGACGCGCAGGCGTCTTTGATTTTAAAGGACAAAAACGTCGATGCGGTGATGGCCGATCCGACGAATCTCTATGCGCGCGATTATCTTGCGAAGCAGATTTTCTATTTGGAACGATCCCTGGAGAGGGTATCCACTTGAATGTGTGATAAGGGAAATATGTATAATATTAAAAAAATAGTCCCGCTGCTAGGGGTGTGTTGGCTGCTCTACGCCTGTCCACATCTTGTCCGCGCCGAGCCAGATGGTCATTGCGATGAAAGAGGAAATCCACCCAATCCATGTGCGGTTTGGGATTCTGAAAAATGCGCCTGGGTGGGCGAGGAATACACGGACGCTTGCGGCGGCAAGCACTGTGCAGAGCCTGATCCTGCAGAAACTGCGTGTTGCAAACCTACGCAGCCTGCCGAAATTAGTGAATCAAGCGAAGATGGAATTCCATATAACCCAGATTTAAACATCTGCTGTGCGGGTCAGCTTATCTCCAAAAGTGATATTATGGGAGCGACTCCCAGCACTAAGGTTGGGTTGCTAGGCGTAACCGAAGCAGCCAACGGAGTTTTGGACGGTCTTGAGTCATTGGCCAATGGTGCAGTGTCGGATGTGAATATCGATTCACGAGGAGTTCGTGAGGTAATTCTTTCTCTTGCGGAGGGTAAAGGATGGACTGCAGAGTTCATCGCACAGTTAGTGACCGAAGTAATTGACAAAGCTGTTGAGAGGCTAAACGAAGCGAAAGACGGTGCCGCCGCCGCTCTTGTCAGCAGCGCCAAAGGGGCGATATCCGGAAGAATTTCCAGTCTCGAGCCGAAGGCAAAATTTCAAGCGGATGTTACTTACTATAGGGGATGCTGCGAGCAGGCCCAATGGGCCGGAGGAGCGGCAAATAGGGAAGGTAAATCATCGATTTCAGCTTTTGGGGAGTTTCAGTTTAAGTTTGCGGTTGGGGCTAGTGCGGTAGCGCAGGCCAATATTGACTTTCTCCTTAAATTACGGTTGGAGGGCAGTTTCTCTATAACCGGATTCAATCCGGTTCGCCCTACAACAGGTAGCGGCCCGTCCTTTACTATAACCGCAACACCTACTTTCGAGCTAAAACGGAGTGTAAGCGTAGGGGGAGGGACGCTACTTCAGCTTACATTCGGTGGAACTGTGACAGATAACGGCACGTTACGTGACGTGTCTGGCACTCTAGAATGTCCGGAAAGTTGATAAAGTTAATCTACGATGAAAAACCCCTTTAGATACCTGCTTGTTTTGCTAGCATTTTATCCAGAATTGATCGCAGCGAATCTTTGGTATCGGCTTCCTGTATCCCAACAATCAGAATTTTGGTTAGTTTGTTTCGAGGAAGATGAATTTATACGTAATAAGATTGGCGATTGGCTGCCAATGCGTATATACAGCTCGGATGGGACTGAATTAAGCTTTTGTTTTAAGGAACTCAAGCGCGTCGATAACAAAACTTCATTTATTATTCGCATCCGCACCAAGGGCGGCCGTGAGATCGAACTCGGGACTTCTCCGTTTCATGATAAGGGCTCGGATGAACAACCCGAGGCGGTCGTTTATCAACAGGACACGGATTTATTTGTATCGGTGAGGATGGGCGACGGGAGTGAACGAAGAATCATGTTTCGTAGAGGAAGTAGCTTAGACGACTTGCGCGCAAGAACGAAAGTATCTAGGGCATCTGCCTTTTGGGACTGGACTAGAACACCCACGCCCATCGTTAGTTCGCTGGAAACATCCAATCTACCAATAAAGTGATGACCGTCATTATCAAGTCGCTTTCGATTGAGGGTTTTCGAGGCAAGTGTTTTCAGTATTTAACATCGTTTACGTTGATTACGTCACGCGTTTGTCGATTTGTTTGCTGAGGCGTCTATAATAGCTGTGTAATGAAATTTTCACCTATTGCTTTCGGAAAATCTGGGCTTCTTTTGATCGCCTTGTTCCTGCCTGATTCTGTTTGGGCGGCTTTAAATTGGCAATACACAGAGTTAAGTCAAAGCGTGACGGCGTTGAGCCAAGAGGCCAACGCATCTTTTGCGTTCACGAATACAGGTGATACTCCGGTTTCGATCACTGCCATCACATCCAGCTGCGGATGCACGACGGCCGAATTGGAGAAAAAAACTTATGCGCCGGGCGAAAGCGGAGAAATCGTGGCCAAGTTTAAGATCGGGGGGCGGCAGGGGCTTCAGACCAAGACCATTCAAGTGAAGACGGACGATTCAGATACGCCCACGGTCCTGACGATGAAGACCTTGATCCCGAAGTTGCTTGATCTCCAACCCGCCTTTGTCGCCTGGAAGCGCGGCGTGGCACCCGATGCCAGGACGGTGATCGCAAGGATTGGCGCGGACGAAGCCGTGCATATAACCAAGATTGAAACGGATAATCCAGCGGTGCAGGTGCAGCTTGAGGAAACCGAGCCCGGGAAGACTTATCGCCTGACACTTTTTCCCGATAGCACCGACGAGTCCCTCACGGCGCGAATCACACTGTCGACCGATTTTCCCCGTGAAAAGCCGCGCACGTTTTATCTTTTGGCGCATGTAAAATGATATCGTCCGCGCCGCGAGTCGCCGGGCTACGTTTGGCCGGATTGTTGTGCTTGTCCGTCGTGCTGGCCTCCGCCAACGCGTGGCTGAATCCTCATCGCCCCGCTTGGAATCTGGATGTGTTGGCCGAGGGGGAGATCGCGTTGACGGATGCCATGGCGGTGGGCGACACCGCATTGTGGATCGATGCCCGCCCGGAGACGCAGTATCGCGCTGGTCGTATCGGCGGAGCGCTCCCGCTCAATGAGGATGACTGGAACGGTCAAATACAAAGAGTTCTGGAGCAATGGCGTCCGGGGCGTCGGGTCATCGTGTATTGCAGCAGTCAACAATGCCAGGCGAGCCACGACGTGGCGCGTCGTCTGCGCGAAGAAATGGGCATGGAAGAGGTCTATACGCTGAAAGGAGGGTGGGAGGCATGGCTGGCGCATCAAAAGTAGCCGTGGCGTGGGCCTGGGTCCTGGGCGCTTTGTTTATCTACGCGGGGGCCCTCAAGTTTTGGCGGCCGGACCTCTTGCTCGCGGATATCGAAAGCTACCACTTGCTGCCCTATCGCCTGGCCTACCTGTGGAGCTACTTCCTGCCCGCTTTGGAAATCGTGGGGGGCGTGGCCTTGTATCATCACGCCTGGCGCAAGGTCGCGGCCGGACTGCTGCTCGCACTCTGTGTCATTTTTATCCTCGCCTTGCTCAGCGCCTGGGCGCGCGGGCTGGACATCTCCTGCGGGTGTTTCGGCGGCGCGGAGACAAAGGCAAACTACCCGGTCTTGATCGGCCGCGATCTGCTCCTGGCGGCGGGGCTGGGCTGGATCCTGCGGGGTCGGGTTCAGGCGCCCTGATATCAGATCCCCCAGGCTTTTAAACTTTAACCACGGATAAACACGGATGGGCACAGATCAGGAAAGGGTGGTTTGAATCCGTGTTCATCTGTGTCCATCCGTGGCTAAATCATTCTTTTAGCGATTTTCAAATAGAGTTGTAGCCAACGGAAACGGAGAATTGCCGCAAAAAGGCGCAGAAGATCCCAGCGCGCATGAAGCGTTATAGGCGCCTATAGGCGCGCGGAAGTGCTTCACCGGAGGATGAGAAATTTTGTGACTCTTTGCGGCGATAACTTCATTTGAAATGCTCTAGAAAGGTCGGGTATTCGGATTGGCTCGCCCATCCCGAAACGGCGGGCCCAGCGGTCCCGCCCCACCCGCCAACCGCGGCAATCCCAGCCGATACGCGCTAGGTTTTCGCCGGCGCGGCCGCCCGGCCAGCCGCATCGCCCAATAACTCCACCGAGGTCACCTGCAGCGTGACGTTGACCATGCCCGGCGCACTGCGATCACCCTGCACCGAGATCTGCTCCAGTCCGAGATAGGGCGCCTTGCTGGCTAATTCCTGATAAAAACGGATGACCGCCGCGAGGTCCACCTTGCGCATGGACACCTGCATCGTGTGCACCGCGAACTGCGCCGAGCGCTGGGTGCGCGGCGGCTCGGTGACCACGCTCAGGCCGGAGCGCTTGGCCATGCCCAGCACCTCGGCCACCAGAAAGGTGGCGTCGTAGGTCTTGGAGCCATCGAGATTGCGTGCCGCCGCGGAGGCCGCCGCCTCGATCGCCTCACGGTTGCCCAGCCAGACGGCCTGAGTCGCCAACTCGGACTCGGCAGCGCGGAAGGACCGCAGGTTAGCACTGAGGTCATGATACGCCGAACTCAGCCAAATCAGCGCGCCCAGCCCTGCAAAGGCCAGCAAGAGCAGCTTTTCCCGCAACAAGCGGCTAAGAAAGAAAGCACGAAGAAGATTCACAACGCGCCTCCTTTCTTCAGACCGTCGGCCTTGAACTCGAGGGCGAGGATAAAGCTCGTCACGCCATCGCGCGCCCGCACCTCGCGGGTCTGCACACTGGCCAAGGCCGGCAGCGCCTTCAGCGCGTTGGCATAGGCCCCGACATCCTCGGGATTCACCGCCTGCGCCTCGACCTCCAAGCCGAGCAGACCGCGCGTGACGAGGCGCTGAAACACCACCGATTCAGGCCGCGCAGGGTTGATCATGGCCATCATTTCAAAAGGCATCAGGCGTTTTTCGCTCAGCTCGGCAATGCGGTTGGCCAGCATCTGGGCCGCGTCGATCTGCGCCACCACCGGCTTCTGCGCCCCGACCTGGGCCTCGCGCCTGCGGGTGAGCAAACCGAAGCCGCCGGAACCGACCTGCAGCAAGGCCGCCAGCGCCAGCACTGCCGCCGCGCCGAGCAGACCGCGCCAGAGCCAGTGGTCGCGCACCCCCGCTCGGCGTCGCGCAGCAAGAAATTCCGGATCGCGCACGTCCGCGCCCGCCGTCCACGCCACCGGCAGGGGGGCAACCAGTCGCTCCCCCTCGAATACGGTAAACTCGCCCTCGCCACCGGCTCTGAGGGTAAAATCTCCCACCGACTCAATCAGCTCAGCCTCCGCCGTCAGGCCCGCCCTCGCCCGCACTTCCTCGAGCAAAGCGGCGACCTGCTCCGGTCCCCCGGTGCGCACGATAACCACCTCGGGCAAATCCTCGCCCTCCCGCCAGGCCAGAGCCGTCACCCGACCCTCGGCGACCCGCAGAGTCACGCCCGCGCCCGCCGGCTTGACCAAAAGCAGGGGCACAAAATCTGGCGTCACCAAGGCGGCGATTTCCCAAAGCTCCGTTTCCAGCGCGTCAAAACGTCGGCGAAAGGCGGCAAAAACCAGCGCCGAGCGGCCATCCGCCGCAGGCAGGTAGCCGTGGTAAAGCTGCTCCGGCGGGAACGGCGCCATGCCCTCCAGCGCGAGCGTCACCTGAGCCTCGACCGGCTCGCCCTCGGCCAGCGCGACCCGGCGCACGAAAAAAGCGTCGCCGCGCGCGAGCACGACCGGCGGCGGAGGCAGGGCGGAGGGCAGATATTGGGTAAGGGCAGACATCAAAGTGAGGTGGGTTCGGCTTCCGGGGAAAGAATCGACGGGGGGGCGGCGGTTTCTACGACTTCAAGGATGCTAAACGGGTAGTCCAACTTTTCCGTTGTGCCGCCGGCTCCGGCAGTCGCATTTCCGGCCGATCCCGTGCCCCGGCGCCCAGCCTGCCCGGTCGTGGTCTGCTTCCCATCGGCTTGGCTCGCGCCGGCTTGATTTTTTTTACCAGCGGCCCCCTGCGCGGAGGCGGCGCCACCATTAGCCCCGGCCGCAGTCGACGCTTCGCCCGGCTTAGCCACCTCAGGCAAGGCGACCCCTTTGGCTAGCCCAAGCAGGGCTTGCAGGCTCATGGACGCAGCCCCCTCGCGCACCGTGACGGTCACGCGCAGCAGCTTGATGGAGGCATCCAGTCCCTTCACGTCCACGTTGGCCCCGATGACCCCCGTGACGTCCTCCATGCTGCGGAACCACGGGGGCGAACCTGGCTTGCGCCCGGTTTTTCCCGCCCGGTAGCCGGCCAGTTGCTGCGCCTGCGTCGCATCCCAGCCTCGGGCCGTGCCGAGGGCGGGCGCGAGGGAGTTCACGTTGGTGCCCTCAAAATCATAAAGGGAAACATTCTCGCGCAACGCTGCGCCGAAGGGCGTGAGCACCCCCTGCTCGTCATAAACATACTCGCGGGCCACCCGCACCGCCTTGAGCTCGTCCCAAGACCGCAGCGAGCGTTTCGGCACCGTGATGGGCGGGTCGTCGCGCTCGTAACGCGAAGCCTCCGCCTCAATGTCCTGAGTTTGGTGGTTCTCCTTGCTCCAAGCAAACAAACCGTCGGCGAACCGCTTGGCATCGTTGTCCCCCAGCCCGAGCGCGCGGGACAACTCGATCAACTCCTCGAATTTCATACTCGGCAGCGAGGCTTTGCCACTCTCGTCCTGGAAAGCGTAGCTGACCGTCACGCCCTCGCGTGGCGACTCGCCGGCATAGGAGTAGGGGTCGTTCCAGCCCTGGCCAGGGTCGTTTAGCTGGTCGTCGTCGGCCGCCTTGATCTCCGCCATCACCGCCAGAAGCGTCTCCAGCGCGCCGTAGGCATCCTGCCGCAGCCGCTCGCGGTCCGCTCGCCGGGTGGCGAGGGTGAGTTCGACCGCGCTGCTCTCCATGAATTTCACGATCATGAGCGAGGCCAGCAGGAGGGTGACCAGCACCACGACGATGACCGAGCCTCGCCGCGACCGGGGAAATAATGGGCGTGAGATCATGTCAGTAGTCGGTGGCCCCTTCGCCGTGCGTGGGCACGCGCAGGACGCGCTCGGCGGTGAGTTTGTTGTAGGCGAAGCGCAGGCGCAGGCGCTTTGGCAGCAGGTAGGTGCCATCGGGCTCGCGCTTGGGCTCTTCCACCGTCTCCCAGCGCTTAAAACTCTCGTCGTAATAATCCCAGCCCATCGAAGCTACGAAAGGCGACACCACCACCACCCGCGGCGCCTCCTGTTCTCGCCGCAGCTCAAGGACGGACTGCCAGTGCAGGATGAGCCCCTTGCCTTGTGGATCGACTGTGAATGAGAGCTCCACGTCGGGGATCGCGGCACTCGGCCAAGGCAGAAGGCGATCCCCGTCCGCCAGCGTGAAGCACAGCTCGGGAGTCTCACCGCCGTTCTCCTGCTTGACCTCCTTGATCGCCAGCCCGTCGCCCCCCGGCCCGAGCACGGCGGCTCGGAGCAAATCCTCAACATGGGCTGAGACCGCGCGGCAGTGCTGGCCGAAAAGCCGCTCATCCCGCCCCTTGCCCCAGACCTCGGCCATCGAAAAAACAAAGACGTTCAAGGCCACCAGCAGCGAGCCAAGCAAGGCCAGCGCCAGCAAGACCTCCACCAAGGTGAAGGCGCCCGCACGGCGGAAACGAAAACTCGTCCGGCCCGCGTTCATTTAAGCGCCTCCCGTTCGCGTTTCAGACGATCCTTGGCCTTGCGGCGCAACTCTTCCCGCTCGGCCGGGACGGACCAGGTCGGACGCAGGAGGCGGAGCCTGGCCCGCGTCCGCACGAGGTCGCCACCACCGGCCGGAGGCGGGGCGTTAAGCTCAATTTCGACATCAAAAAGATCGCTCACCCCAGTAGGCGTGATGACAGCCCGCCAGGTCGCGCTGCGGCCGTCGGGCAGCACCACATCGCCACCGCGCTCGGCCAGCCCGCGGTCAGGCTCAGCTAGCAACACCGCCCGCGCCCATTGCATGTCGTCACCAGAGCCGTCCCGCGCCTTCAAGGCGGCGTGCAGCTGGATGAGGTTGACGTAGGCCGCGCCGAGCGCGACCGCCGCCAGAGCAAAGATGGCCAACGCCACCAGCACCTCGACGAGAGTGAAGGCCCGGTGGGGCCGACGGTAGAAACGGCTCATGATGTCCCTCCCCCCGTGCCAGCCGGCAGCGGCGCCGCCGTCCATGGATCGATCACCAACACCCGGCGCGCATCCTTGAGCCGGATCTGCACCCGGGCCGGATCACAGGAACCATCAGGATAAAAACGCATGCGCTCGAGCGGATACTCCTCGATCTGTCCACCGATCAGAGAGGCCCGGCCAAACTCGGCCTTGATCACGCGCACGCGCGGACCGCCCTCGCGCAGGGGCAGGACCTCGACTTCATCCGTCCCCCAGAGGAAGCCCTGATCGTCCGGCAACTGGACCACTTCGATGATTTGCCCGGTTTCCACCGCGCGGCCGCGCATTTTTTGGAAAAGCGCGAGCAGCGCCGTCTCGGGGTCCTGTTCCTTGTTGGCATCGAGCAGCGAAACCGCCCCGCCGATCAACACCGTGCCGAGCAAGGCGATGAGCAGCAGGACGAGCAGGATCTCCAGGAGCGTGAACCCCCGCCGACCCGCGGGAAATGCGCGTTCGCGGGGCACCCGGATCACCAGTTGCCGATGTCGTCTTCGCCTTCGACCTTGTCCGCGCCTTTCGAGAACACATCGTAAGTGCCCTTGTTGCGCGTGCCGGGGTAACGATAACCATAGGGCTCGCCCCACGGGTCGGAGGGCAGCTTGCCGCCCTTCGCCTCGATGTAGGGACCTTTCCAGCGATCAGCCTTGCCGGATGGCGCCGTTACCAGCGCCTCCAGACCCTCGGCGGTGGAAGGGAAATCACCGAGGTCGATACGGTAGCGAACCAGCGAGGTCTTGATCGAGTCGTTGACGAAAATCTTGGCGATGGACGCTTGGCTGTCGCCGAAGATCTTGTCGACGTTCTTGACCGCGAGGCCGACGAGCAGGCCGATGATCGCGAGGACGACTAGAATCTCGAGCAGGGTGAAACCTTGGCGGGCGGCACGCGGCAGACGGGGGCGGATGTTGGTTAACATAGGAAAGAAAGCGTGGGAAACGAAACGGACTCCGCTCACTGGGCCGGCGCCGGGGCGGGGGTCTCGGCAACAGGCGCGGCGGGTGAGGCTGGTGCCGCCGGCTGGGCGGGCGCGCCGGGCTGGCCAGGCTTCGTGGCGGCATTGCGCAAGGCGCGGCGGCGGCGAACCTCGGCGGCGACCTGCTCAAGTCGGCGGCCATCGGGATTGTTCTGCCCCACCGCAGGGGGCTGGCCGCCGGGCTGGCCCGCCGCGACCGGATGCGGGATGGCAGCCGCGCCGTTTTGCACGGTAGCCCGCTTCAGCTGGAGCTTCACCGCCCGACCGTTTTGCTCGACCTCCAAGAGGGATTCTTGGGCGTTGTAAGAAACTACGCGCAAGGGCCCTTCGCCCCCCTCGCGGATCCAGAAACCCCGGCTCTGCGTGGTATCAAAAACACTGTAGGAGGCGCCAGTCTCGTCCACCGCCATACCGCGAAACTCCAGCGGGCCCTGCTCCGCCGCCGCATCGCCGGGATTCAGCTTCGGGCCGGCCGCCGGGGCAAAAGGCGAACGCTCGAGCAGGGTGCCAAAATCCGCTGCCGGCATGACCGTCGCAAGCAGGGGAAGAACAACAAGAAGAAGGTGGGCGGGGAGTTTCACTGAAGAAAGGACTAGGCAGGCAGGCCGCGCGGCACTTGGCAACCTCCACATGGGACGCCCCCGCCGCTTCAGGGTTTCAGGACAATTTTCCCAAATTGTCCGCCCCGCTCCATAAGCGCAAAGGCCTCCGCGGCCCGCGCGAAGGAAAATACCTCGCCCACCACCGGTCGAATGGCCCGGTCCGCCACCGCCGCCAGCATCGCCTCCCAGTCCGCCGGACTCCCCATGGTCGTGCCGAGCAGGCTGAGTTGCCGCCAAAAGACCTTGCGCATGGGCAGCACCCCCGGATTGCCCCGCGTAGCGCCAAAAAAAACGATCCGCCCACCCGGCGCTGCCAAATCGACCAGCGATTCGAAACCACTGCCCCCGGCGCTGTCCACCAGCACATGAAACAGGCCGCCCGCCTCCCGCTCCGCCGTCTCCGCCCAACCCGGTCGGGTGTAATCAAAGCCCCCGCGCGCCCCCAGCGCCTTGGCCTGATCGATTTTAGCGGGACTGGAAGACGTCACCCAGACCTCCGCCCCTGCCGCCACCGCGAATTGCAATGCGAAGACCGCCGTGCCCCCGCCGATGCCCCCCACCAAAACCCGCTCGCCCCGGCGCAAACCCGCCCGGCTCATGAGCGCACGCCAGGCCGTGAGGCCCGCCAGCGGGAGCGCCGCCGACTCCTCGTCGCTGAGGTGGCCCGGCACGGCCGAGACCTGCGCCACCGGCACCGCGATAGCTTCCGCCAGCGTGCCGTGCCGCGGCAGGCCCAAAATAGAAAAATCCGCCCCCTGCGCACCCTCGAACGGTCCCCAGCCAAAGGAGGGATTAATCAACACCCGCCGCCCCCGCCACGCCGGATCGACGCCCTCGCCAGCCGCCACCACCTCGCCCACCCCGTCAGAACCCGGGATGGACGGGAATTTTAACCCGGCATACTGGCCGAGCTTGATCCAGACGTCACGGTGGTTGAGCGCCGCCGCCGCGATCCGCACCACCACCTCGCCCGCCGCCGGCACGGGGTCGGGCAATTCGCGAATTTCGAGTTGATTGACGGCGGTGAGCAGGATTGCGCGCATGGGAAGAGACGTTCACCAAACCCGTAAACGCCCCCCGCGCCACCCGAAATCCGCCCGCCGTGCTCCTCGCCCTCCACAAACCCTACGGCGTGCTTTCCCAATTCACCCCGGAACCCGGTTCCGCTTGGAAAACCCTCGCCGACCTCGGCAAGCCGCCCTTCCCCGCCGGCCCCACTCTGCCACCCGGCGTTTACCCACTCGGCCGGCTCGACGCCGATAGCGAGGGCCTGCTGCTGCTGTCCGATGAGCCGGGGCTGAACACCCGTCTGCTCGACCCGCGCCACGCCCACGAACGCGAATACTGGGTGCAGGTGGAACGCGTGCTCGGCCCGGAAGCCTTCGCCCGCCTCGCCGCCGGCGTGCGCCTGCCCGACCACGCCTGCGCCCCCGTGCAGGCGCGCGCCCTCGCCGGAGCGGAGTCCGCCTCCCTGCCGCCCCGCGATCCCCCGGTGCGTTTCCGCAAGACCGTCCCGGATAGCTGGCTCTCCCTCGCCTTGCACGAAGGCAAAAACCGCCAGGTGCGGCGCATGACCGCCGCCGTCGGCCACCCCACCCTGCGCCTGCTGCGCGTGCGCATCGGCCGGCTCACGCTCACCGGCCTCGGCCTGCTCGACTCCCCCGGAGTATGGAAGACGCTGGATGCGGACGCCCGCGCGGCGGTTTTTGCACGTTGAGAAATCACCCGGCGGCGATCGCGTCGGCCGGGTAAACCAGCCCCAGCGCAGCGCGCCAGCGATCCAGCGCGGCGAGGTTGCCGAGCGTATCGTCCGGCGTCATCGCCGCGACCGCCCGCCCGCCCCCGCGCAGCGCAGCCGCCACCACATCCGCCTCGAGGCCGTAGACGTTGCCCGCCTCGGTGGTGATGGTCTCCGGCTCGGCCACCCCGCGCCGATGCAAGCGAAAGGCCAGGGCCCCGCCCCCGCGCGTGATGATCCAGGGATGCGGCACCTCGAGCCAACCCTCAGTGCCGTAAACCCGGGCGTGATTTTCCAACCCCAGCCCCACCCCGGTGGCGATCTGCGCCACCAAACCACCGGCAAAACTAAGCCCCGCCGTGGCAAATTCATCCACCCCGGTTTCAGGGTGCAAATACCCCTGCCCCACGAGCCCGACCGGCTCGGCAAAGGCGTCCGCCCCGCCTGCCGCCGCCCCCGCGATGAGGCGGGCAAAAGACATCGGGTAACATCCGACATCTAAAATGCCGCCGCCGCCCAGTCCACGATTCCAGAGCCGGGACGCCGGATTGAACTCCGTGCGAAACCCATAGTTCGCCTGCACCAGACGCGGCACGCCGATCGCCCCGGCCCGCACCAACCCGGCGATGCGCGCGGTCTGCGGGTGGCAGCGATACATGAACGCCTCCATGAACAACACCCCGGCCCGGCGCGCCGCCACCACCATGCGCCGCCCCTCGGCGAGATTCATGCCGGCGGGTTTTTCGCAAAGGATGTGTTTACCCGCCGCCGCCGCTCGCTCCACCCAGACCGCGTGCTCGGGATGCGGCGTGGCGATATAAACCGCCTCGACCGCCGGGTCCGCCAGCAGGGCCTCGTAGCTGCCGTGCGCGGCCGCCGGCGCCAGGCCGTGCTCCGCCGCGAAACGCGCCGCCTTTTCCGCCGAGCGGCTGCCCACCGCGACCAGCCGTCCGGCCGTTGAGGCCGCCAGCCCGCGCGCAAAAATGCCAGCGATCCGGCCGGTGGAAAGGATGCCCCAGCGCAGGGCGGAAAGGTCGGTCGGGGTAGCCATGGCCGTAGCCTGCGCCCGCATCGCCCGCATTGCCAAGCGCGCTTCGAGCCCTCCACCCTACCCACACCGCCATGCCCCTGCCCAAGGCCGAGATCACCCGCCTGCGCTCCCTGCAGGATAAAAAAAACCGCGAGGCGGCCGGCCTTTACGTGGTCGAAAACCCCAAAGTCGTAGCCGAGCTGCTCGCCACCGGTCAGACGTTTGAGGCCCTTTACGCCACCCCAGACTTCCCCGCCCCCGCAGGTGCCCCGGCCCCCAGCCGGATCACCGCCGCCGAGTTGGCCCGCATCAGCCACCTGCCCACCCCGTCAGAGGTGTTCGCCATCGGCCGCCTAACCCGCCCCAGCCTCGACGCCGAAGAACTCAATCAAGGCCTGACCCTCGCGCTGGACGGCATTCAGGACCCAGGCAACGTCGGCACCCTCCTGCGCATCGCCGACTGGTTCGGCTTCGCGCGACTGCTGTTGTCACCCGATAGCGCGGACCTGTTTTCCCAAAAAGTGATCAACGCGAGCATGGGCTCCTTTGCCCGCGTGCGCGTCGTCACCACCGCGCTAGCTCCGGCTCTGGCCGGCGCCGCCGCGGCCGGCGTGCCGGTGCTGGGCTGCGACCTCGCCGGAGAACCCGTTTACACTCTAGCGGCGCTAAAAACCGCAGTGGTGGTAATCGGCAGCGAAGGGCGCGGCCTCTCGCCCGGCGTGGCGGCGGCCCTGACCCGTCGCATCACCATCCCACGCCACGGCGGGGCCGAGAGTCTGAACGCCGCCGTGGCCGCCGGCATCGTGTGCGCCGCCCTCCGCGCGGGCTGAGCCGGACCCGGGCAGATTGCTTGGGCGGACCCTGCGCCTGCTAAGCGCACGCCCCTTAATGCGACGAAACCAACCTAGGGCAGGGTGAGCGCCGGCACGCGCGTGACGCCGAGGCGCAGGAACTGGGTGGCCGGAAGCGACCCCGCCGAGGCCAGCGGAGTCGGGGCGCGGGCGGTCCACCACTGGCCCGCCCCGTCCTGCACGGGCGTGCCGACGGTGAGCGCGTTATCCAACCAAGGACCGGCCGGCGTCGTCGCAGTAAAAACGCGATAATCGATCCCAGCGGCCGCGTTCGGGCGACGGTAAGTGAGCGCTAGGTAGGTATCGCCATTGAGGCCGAGCGGCTGGGCGGTGACCGCCGGCCGGTTGGCCGCCGAGCGGGGGTCGGCCGCGAGGGCGAGTTCGAGGAGATTCGGGGTGCCGTCGCCATCGGGGTCGGCGAGGTCTCCCGCGACTGCGGGATCGGCCATTTCCCGAGGGGTGAAACAAGGCGCGCCGAGCGCCGGCATCTCGGCAAACACTGCCTGGGCGGCGAGCGCGCGACCGTTGTAGTCGAAGAGCGCTTGGTTTTCCCAATTGTTGCCGGAGGTGGAGTCGAGGTTGTTCCAGCCATTGCCGGTGCGGGCCGTCCAAGTGGCGTCCCAATAAATCACCCCGGCGCCGCGACCCGCCGGCACGCGGTCGAGGATGTCAAAAATCGCCCGGAGCATCGCGGCCTGCCCCGTCGCGGTGGCCGCATAGCCCGCGGTCAGCTGCGTGCTCAGGCCGATGACGTTGCCCTGGCTGTCGTTGGCATTGAGGGTAAACGGGTAGGCGGTTTCGCAGATGAGCACGGGCTTTTGGAAATAAGCCGCCGCCTGGGTGACGGTGCTTTCGAGTGCGGCAAGCGGGCCGTGCCAATAGGGATAATAAGAGAGCCCGATATAGTCCCACGAGACGCCGGCGCCCTTCACGCCGTCGAACCACCAGCGGACCGTATCCCAGTTGCCGCCTTGGGCGATGTGGAGCACGACGGCGGTCGCAGGGGATGCCGCGCGCACGGCGGCGATGCCGACTTGCAGATAGGGGGCGAGGGCGCTGAAGGCGTAGCCTTGGGTCGAGAGCCGACCCTCAGGCCAGAGCATGCCATCGTTGATTTCATTGCCCACCTGCACGTAGTCGGCCGGTGTGCCTTGGGCGGCGAGCGCGGCGCAGAGGGCGTAGGTGTGATCATAAACCGCCGTGCGCAGCTCCGCCGCCGACAGGTTGGCCCAGGCCGTGGGCTTGGTTTGTTGCCCGGGATCGGCCCAGGTATCCGAGTAATGAAAGGTCAGCAGCAGGCGCAGGCCGAGGGCCTTCGCGCGGCGGGCCATGGGCAAAATATCCGTGGAGTTGTGGAAGCCATCGGGTGAGCTCACCCAGACCCGCAGTCGGATGAGATTCATACCGTTGCCCGCGAGGATGGCGAGAGCATCGCCGCGCGTGCCGGTGGCCGTGCGATAAACCGCGCCCAAGGCTTCGCCCTTGGCAAGCGAGGAGACATCCCCGCCCTTGATCCACACGGCCGCATTGAGGCAGCAGGAAAAACCCGCCCCTAGGATGAATACCCACCCGCACCGCCCTCGGACCGAGAGTTTGAAGCAAAAGAGCAACGCGCTCATACCCCTACCCAACCTCGCCCTAAGCCAGAGGCAATAGCCAGCTGCACCCGAAGCTCATGGCGCTCCCAAAAGCGCAAAAGTAAAATTAAACCCAAGCAGATTTCTACTTAAAATACTGTGGAATATAAATTTAAACAAAATAATCTAACTCCATAAGCCCGCAGATCGACGCACCCAGCCTACTTCGGGCCACCCACAAATTTCGCCTCGGAGCGCTCACAGGATTGGACAGCGCCTTAGACATGGTGAAACGTGAGAAATCAGTTGCTTTGCTTGGCCTAAGGGCCCGGCCATCAAACTTAATCGCATTCCCCCCAGACTACTTTCGCTTTGGGCTCCAGCCCGCCAAAACCTTTACCATGAACAAAGATCGCCTCCTCTCCCGCGACGTCGTCGTCACCCAGATACCCAGCGGAGATAAACACACGCTCTTCGCCGGCGCCAAGGTCTTCATCCATCAAGTGCTGGGCGGCACCTACACCGTGCAGGGAGATACCGGACTCTACCGCATCGACGCCAAGGATGCCGACGCCATCGGCGAACAAGCGACCGACCAATCCGTGGAGGCCGCCACCCTGGCCGACGGCGCACCCGACCCCGAGGCCCTGTGGAACCAGTTGCGCAAGGTCTACGACCCCGAGATCCCCGTAAACATCGTCGATCTGGGCCTCGTATATTCCTTGGATGTCACCTCGGCCGAAGCCGGCTACCACGCCGATGTCGCGATGACGCTGACCGCACCGGGCTGCGGCATGGGCCCGGCCATCGCCGAAGATGCCAAAGGTAAACTCCTGCTGGTCCCCGGCCTCGCCTCGGCCGAAGTGCGCATCGTTTGGGAACCCACGTGGAACCAGTCGATGATCTCCGAAGAAGGTAAAATGAAGCTGGGCCTGATCTGAGCCGGGTTCGTTCACCCTTCCCGGGAGTTATCCCGGCAGCTTAGTAGCGCAGCGCGGATGCCCGAAATCCGGGCCCTACCCGACCACGACCCACGGCGTCGGCAAGCGTTTCGCGTAGTTGCCCATAACGCCCCGCCCGGCCCCCCAGGCCGACGGAGTCCACCCGCGCGCTCCCCCAATGCCGTCGCCAAGCAGGCCGGCTATCCCGGGCTAATTTTTAATGCTTATTGGCTAGGTTTTTAGGGGATTAAAAACGCTCTGCCCCGCGCCTGCCAAGCACACGCCGCGCATGCCTGCCAATCCGACCGCACCTGTGCCCAGTTACCGCCAATCACTGGAGTGTAAGGTTTTTCTGGGGGAATGCTTGACGAGAATGGAGCAAAATGGGAGAAAGTGGGGCGTTGTGGAGGACAATTCCACGACAACCCATGTCTCTTCCTGGCAAACCATTCTATACCGGCACTTTCCGGCATACTTTGGACGACAAGAATCGTCTCACGATTCCGTCGGCCTGGCGTTCTGCGCACTCGGAAGACGAAACTTTCCTCGTAGTGCCCCTCGAGGGCTTCCTGAGCATCCTGCCTCCGCTGCAGGCCCAGAGTCTCTACGATCGGGTCGCGGAAAAATCCCTCTCCGACGCTGAGGCCCAAGAGGCCGCCGCCGAGTTTTTCGGCAAGACCCTATCATTCAGCTTCGATAAATCCGGCCGCGTCATGCTCACCCCCGAGCTCTGCACGCACGCCGGCATCGCCCGAGACGTCGTTCTGGTGGGCTCGATGACCAAGTTTAATCTCTACAGTCCCGCTCATTGGGAACGCGTGCAGGCCGCCACCGCCGCGCAAAAACCCGCCGACCGGCTGCGCCGGATGGGTATCTGAGCCACCCGCCCATGAAGCCACCCGCCTCCCTGCACGCACCTCGCGCCGCCCGGAGGCCCGCCGCCCATGACCGCCGCGCCCCCTGAATTCGCCGCGCCCGCCCCGACCATGTCCACGCCCGGCCACGTCTCCGTCCTGCTGCCCGAGACGCTCGCGCTGCTCGCTCCCCGCGCCGGCGGACACTACCTCGACTGCACCTTCGGCGGCGGTGGCCACACCCGCGCCATCCTCGAAGCCGCCCCCGGCTGCCGCCTGACCGCCCTTGATCGCGATCCCGCCGCGGGCGAGCGCGCCGCCCCCCTGCAGGCCGCCTTCGGCAAAAATTTCACGCTAATAGACCGTGATTTCGGCCAACTCGCCACCCTTGGCCTCACCGGCCTCGACGGCGTGCTGTTCGATCTGGGCGTATCCTCCTTTCAACTCGACGACGCCGATCGCGGCTTCTCCTTCCGCGCCGACGCACCCGCCGACATGCGCATGGATCCGCGCCACGGCGTGCCCGCCTCCCGTTGGCTCGAGACCGCCACCGAGGAAATGCTCTACCGTGCCATCTCAGACTACGGTGAAGAACGCCACGCCGGCCGAGTCGTCCGCGCCATCCTTGCCGCCCGCGGCACCGGCGCTCTGGCCCGCACCGCCTCGCTCGCTGAACTCATTTCCCAAGCCATCCCGCCCAAAGATCGCTTCACCTCGCGCATCCACCCCGCCACCCGGACCTTTCAAGGTATTCGCATCGCGGTGAATGACGAACTCGGCGCCCTCGAACGCGCCCTACCGGCGGCCTTCGCCGCCCTCGCTCGGGGCGGCGTGCTGGCCGTGATCAGCTTCCATTCCCTAGAGGACCGCCCGGTCAAACAAACCTTCCGCCGCCTCTGCGGCCGACCCGAGACCCGCGACGACCACCGCCCCGCCGATCTCCGCCACGCCGTCGCCGATCCTCTCGTCCGCAAGGCCATCGTGGCCTCCGAGACCGAGATCGCCGCCAACCCACGCAGCCGCTCCGCCCGCCTCCGCGCCATCCGCAAACTTTAATCCCTCCACGCCATGAAAATCCAATCCACCCGCGCCTTCGCCACCCAGATCGTCCTCGGCTCCTTGGTCGCCCTAGGCGCGGGCGGCAGCCTCGGCTTCGCCATCGTGGATCTCCGCCGCGATATCTCGGTCTCCGCCAACAGCGCCCGCGTCCTCGAACAACGTATCGCCGAGACCGAGCGCCGGGTCGCCGAAATCGGTGGTCTCGTCGCCGCCGGCCAGTCACCTGAAGTGCTCGAAGAGCGCAACCAAAGCCTCGCCCTCGGCCTGGTGCCCCCGGCCGAGTCCCGCGTCGTCCGCGTGGGTCTTTCCGTAACCGACCGCCTCGCCGCAAACCGCAAGGCGGAGATCTTCGCCGCCGAGACCGGCCAGAACCTCGCTCCCATCCGCTTCAACCTCGGAGGCGCCCCGCGCTGATGCAATGACCGCCCGCGGCTTCGCCCACAATCTGCGCCTCCATCTGATCGCCGGCGGTGTCGTCGTGAGCTTTGCCGTCGTCTCCTACCGTCTGGTCGAACTCCATGTCCTCGACCGCGAACACTACCTCTCGCAAATCCAGGACGCCCGTCACCGCGTCATCGCCGACCCCGCCCGGCGTGGGGATATCTTGGATACACGCGGCGACCTGCTCGCCACCACGCGCACCGACATCACCCTCGCCATCGACCCCTGGGCGCTACCGGAAAAAATCGAGGCCCAGAAATTCGCCGCCCGCAAAGCCGCCTTCGAATCCGAGCAACGCGATGCCCGCGCCGCTCTCGCCGGCCTACTCGGCGTGCCTACCGACACGGTGGAAACCGCCTTCGCCCCCGCTTGGAAATCCATTCCTGTCACGGAGGACACCGAGGACGAAGCACCCGACGGCCGCGTGCGGGTGCGCTATGTAAAGTTTCTCGAAGGAGTCACCGAGGAGCAATTCAGCCGTATCCAAGCCCTCCGTCTTCCCGGAAAAAAAGACCCGGTCCGCATCGCAGGACTCACCTACGAACGCCGCTTCCGCCGGGTCTATCCCCATCGCGATCTCGCTGCCCACGTGCTGGGTTACGTGAACAAAGAGGATGTCCCCTCTGGCGGCGTCGAGGCCTACGCCGACCGCTACCTAAAAGGTCTATCCGGCTGGCGCGAAATCGAACGCGATGGCAAACGCACCGAGCTCGCCCAGTTCCGCCAGCGCGAAGTGCCTGCCGCCGACGGCTGGGGCGTCGTGCTGTCGATCGATTGCGCCGTCCAGCACATCGCCGAACAGGAGATGAATGCCTTGGTCGAAAAGTTTCAACCCGCCAAGGCCACCATCATCATCAGCGACGCCCACACCGGCTTCCTGCTCGCCCTCGCCAACTACCCTACTTTCGACCTCAACGAGTTCGGCTCCGCCCCTCTGGAAAAACAACGAAACATCGCCGCGGCGGACCTCGTCGAGCCCGGCTCCACTTTTAAGATTGTTACCCTATCGGGTGCCTTGAACGAGGGGCTCGTCACCCCTGCGAGCAAGTTCGACTGCACGCTCGACAGCCTCGTCTACAATGGAAAACCGCGCCGCTTCATGCGCGACGACCATCACTTCGACCACCCGCTCACCCTCGGCGAGGTCATCAGCCACTCCAGCAACGTCGGCACCGCCCAGATCGGCATGCTATTGGGCGAACGCCGACTCTACGACTACGCCCGAGCCTTCGGCTACGGCGAACGCTCCGGCTACCCCCTTGGCCGCGAGGAACCCGGCCTGCTCGCCGACCCCGCCCGCTGGTCCGGCATCGACATCACCCGCATCCCTGCCGGCTACTCCATCGCCGCCACCCCGCTCCAGATCCACTACGGCATGGGCGTGATCGCAAGCGGCGGCCAACTCTTCCGCCCACAGGTCATCCGCCAAGTGCTGGATGCCTCTGGCGAACCGGTCTACACTTTCCGCCCCGCCGTCCGCCGCACCGTGATCGCGCCCGCCACCGCCGAGACCATGGCGCGGATGTTGCAGAAGGTCGCCTCGCCCGACGGCACCGCCAAGGTGGCCGCCATCCCCGGCTTCGAGGTCGCAGGCAAGACCGGCACCGCCCAGAAACTCATCGGCGGACATTACTCGGAGCATAACCACGTGGGTTCCTTCGTCGGCTTCTTCCCTGCCAGCCGCCCGCGCGTCGTCGTGAGCGTGATCGTGGATGACGGCCATCCCCCCGGCGGCGGCACCGCCTACGGTGCCATCGTAGCCGCTCCTAGTTTTCGTAAAATCGCCGAGCAATTGATCCAGTATCTGGACATCAAACCAGTCACCGCGCCCGGCGTCGCCCTCGCCGCGTTCACATCGGAAGGAGCCTCCCGATGACCGGTTATCTACTGCAAAACTACGCCCTCATCCGCGCCTTCGCCGCCGATGGAGAATCAGCCGTCTGCGCTCCAGCCCGGACCACCCGCCGAAGGCCCGGCCCCGCACCCCGACGCCGCCAGACCTCTCCCTTGCAACGCGCCTTTCCCATGGTTCCCGCCCTTTCCGACCTTCTCGCTCCAGAGGAGATCATTGCCATCCGCGGCCCGCTCGACCGCGCCATCTCCGGCCTGGTGATGGATAGCCGCCGCGTAGTGCCCGGTAACGTGTTTTTTGCCCTACCCGGGCTGCGCACCAACGGCGCCATCCACGTCGCCGAGGCCGTGAGCCGCGGCGCCGTGGCCATCGTGTCCGCCACCGAGCCCGCCGCCGCCCCCGCCAAGGTGACCTTTATCCAGGTAGCCGATCCCCGCGCCGCTCTCGCCCGCGCCGCCCGCCGCCTCCACCGGGAACCCGACTCGGCGCTTAGCGTGGTCGGCGTCACCGGAACGAACGGCAAAACCACCGTAACGCACCTGACCAAACTCTTCCTCGAGGAGGAAACTCGCGTCGGCCTGCTCGGCACCATCACCTACGATCTCGGCGCACGCGTAGTGCCCTCCTTCAAAACCACTCCAGAGGCGCCCGATATCTTCGGTATGCTCGCCCAAATGCGCGACGCGGGTTGCCGCGAAGCCGTGATGGAAGTGAGCTCACACGGCATCGACCAGCGCCGCGTTCTCGGCCTGGGCTTCGCCGCCGCGATCTTCACCAACCTCACTCAGGACCACCTCGATTACCACGGGACCCTCGAGGCCTATTTTGAGGTCAAATCCCGCCTCTTTACCGGCGCAGTCGGCCCCGTTCCGCCCATAGCCGTGATCAACGCCGACGATGCCCACGGTCGCAGGCTCGCCAGCCTAGTCCCCCCCGGCGCCTCCCGCGTGATCACCTTTGGCGAGTCGCCCGATGCCGATTTTCGCGCCGAAGCGATCGAACTCGGTTTCAAAGAAACCACCTTCACCCTCGTCTGGCCCGAGGGCCGCGCCCGCGTGCGCTCCCCACTGCTCGGCCGCTACAACGTTGCCAACGTGCTCGCCGCCGCCGCCGCCGCCTACGGTCTCGGTCGCACCCCCCACGCGTTCCTCGCTCGCCTCGCCGTATTCCCAGGCGTGCCCGGACGCATGGAGCGAGTCGAGGAGGAGCAAGCCTTCAACGTGCTCGTCGATTACGCCCACACCGATGACGCCCTGCGCAACGCCCTCGGCATGCTCCGCCCCATCACCCCCGGACGCGTCATCTGCGTCTTTGGCTGCGGCGGCAACCGCGACCGCGCCAAGCGACCGCTGATGACCCGCGCCGTCGAAGAAAATGCCGACCTCGCCCTCGCCACTGCCGATAACCCACGCGGCGAGACCGTGTCCGCGATCTTCGAGGATATGCGCACCGGCGTCACCTGCCCGGAGAAGTTTACCTGGATTGAGGATCGCCGACGCGCCCTCAGTCTGGCCCTCGACCTCTGCCGCCCGGGCGACTGTCTACTCGTCGCTGGGAAGGGCCATGAGACGTATCAGGAGTTCGCTGACACCATCACTCCCTTCGACGACCGCCAGATCTTGCGTGAACTCATCCGCCTGAAACGCCTCCGCCCCCAGCCATGACCCCGGAGTTTACCCCTATTTACATGGCCTCCGCCGCCGGAGGACGATGGACGCAGGATCCCGCCGCAGACGCCCGGGTCCTCGGCTTCGGTATCGATACACGCGATTTCACCCCTGGGCACTGCTTCGTCGCACTAAAAACAGCTCACCGCGACGGCCACGACTATCTGGCCGTAGCAAAAGCCGCCGGGGCCAGCGCGGCTATCGTCGCGCGCCCCAACCCAAGCGTCGACTTACCGCAACTGGTGGTCGCAGACCCCCTCGCTGCGTTGCAGGCCCTCGCCGCCGCCCACCGCC
>Ga0214921_10001112_pt1 | contig 46708 bp, 39 predicted proteins | sample LL1505_MetaG_FD_177992 | JGI IMG/M metagenome (GOLD analysis project Ga0214921, IMG submission 177992) | Freshwater microbial communities from Lake Lanier, Atlanta, Georgia, United States - LL-1505 | ecosystem: Environmental > Aquatic > Freshwater > Lake | place: USA: Georgia | collected... | reverse complement strand
ACACCCTTCAATTGACGGAAGGTTCAAGGGCTGTTTTGCGCGGTGAGGTGAGCGTGCTTCTAAGAGAGTCGGTCAGTCAGAAGGCTGAGAAACGCAGTCGCAAACCTCAGGCGCCAGGTCCGGCCGCTGCCAACTTAAGTCAAGAGGCTTTGGTTCGTTATATCAACTTGAAAGCCTGGCGGGCAGAGGTTGCCAAACAGCACAATCTGCCAGCGTACGTTATTTTTCACGACGCTACGTTGGCGTTGATTGCCAACGCTGACCCTCAAAACCTAGATGACTTGAACGGCATCAGTGGCATTGGCGTTAAAAAGCTAGAGGCCTATGGGCACGAAGTCTTGCAGGTGTGCCGAGTTCAGCTAAAATAATCGACTCAACTCAACGAGGTTTTTCATGTCTGCACACAACGATTCACACGAAGCTAAAGATCCAGTTGAAGCCATCGTTAAGCACATTCCCGTCGTGATTCCCGTCGCTGGCGCAGTGCTCATTTTTTTGCTGGCCTTCATCGCGGTGTTCATGGCTTAAGTTCATGCTGCTGCTTCAATGGCCCCAAATGGGCCGCCAAACGACCCGCCTCAATTGCAGGCGGGTTTTTTTTAGCCAAATTTGAATCTCCAAACCTTCACGCCTATGTTATGCAAGTTTTGCATACATTTTGAGGGGTTTTAATTTTTTTCACACCCCTTTTTCCGCCATCGTCTTTAAAATTCAGCCCTTGTTACAGGCCGGTTACAGGCCCACTTGTCGTTTTCTGAAAAGGTCAAAAGCTCCGCGCCTTTTGCGAAGTTCGTTCTTTTCAAAAAACGATTTTTAAACTTTGGAGCTGATCCCATGAACTCACCCGTGATACAGGGCCTGAACCTGAACACCCCTGCCTATGTCAAGAACCCCAAGCTGATTGCTTGGGTGGCAGAGATGGCGGCCCTTTGCAAGCCCGCCAACGTTTACTGGTGCGATGGCTCTGATGAAGAATATGACCGCCTTTGCCAATTGCTGGTAGACAACGGCACTTTCAAAAAGCTCAACCCGGCCAAGCGCCCTGGCAGCTTTTTAGCTTGCTCTGACCCCTCTGATGTGGCGCGCGTCGAAGACCGCACTTACATATGCTCCGAAAAGAAAGAAAACGCAGGTCCCACCAACAATTGGATGGCACCTGCCGAAATGCGCCAAACCTTGAACCCTTTGTTCGACGGTTGCATGCAAGGCCGAACCCTTTACGTGGTGCCTTTCTCCATGGGCCCCTTGGGCTCACACATTGCCCACATCGGCATAGAGCTCACAGACAGCGCTTATGTAGCCGTCAACCAAAAACTCATGACCCGCATGGGCAAGGCTGTTTTTGACGTGATTGGCACCGATGGCGAGTTTGTGCCTTGCTTGCACACGGTGGGCGCACCTTTGGTGAATGGCGCCAAAGACACCACGTCCTGGCCTTGCAACCCCACGGTTAAATACATCGTTCACTACCCAGAAACACGCGAGATTTGGTCTTACGGCTCTGGCTACGGCGGCAATGCCTTGCTCGGCAAGAAATGCTTGGCCTTGCGGATCGCCTCCAGCATGGGCCGCGAACAAGGCTGGTTGGCCGAGCACATGCTCATCTTGGGCGTGACCAATCCTCAAGGCAAAAAATACCACGTCGCTGCAGCTTTCCCAAGCGCTTGCGGCAAAACCAACTTCTCCATGTTGGTCCCACCCGAAGGTTTCAATGGTTGGAAAGTGACCACCATTGGCGACGACATCGCTTGGATCAAACCTCAAGCCAACGGCAAGATGATGGCCATCAACCCCGAGGCTGGTTACTTTGGTGTGGCCCCTGGCACCAACCACCACACCAACCCCAACTGCATGGCCAGCCTAGACAAAAACGTCATCTTCACCAATGTGGCTTTGACCGACGACGGCGATGTTTGGTGGGAAGGCATGGACAAAGACACCGGCAAATTGCCCGATCATTTGATTGACTGGCAAGGCAAAGACTGGACACCCCAGATTGCCAAAGAGACCGGCGCCAAAGCGGCGCATGCCAATGCCCGCTTCACCGTGTCTGCCATCAACAACCCCGCACTCGACCCTGCTTGGGACGATGCGGCAGGTGTTTCCATCGATGCCTTCATCTTTGGCGGCCGCCGCTCCACCACCGTGCCCTTGGTCACTGAAGCACGCAGCTGGACTGAAGGCGTTTACATGGCTGCCACCATGGGCTCTGAAACCACTGCGGCCGCCTTTGGTGCACAAGGCGTGGTGCGCCGCGATCCATTTGCCATGTTGCCCTTCTGCGGTTACAACATGAGCGACTACTTCCAACATTGGTTGGATGTGGGTGCCAAGGTACAGGCAGATGGCCACAAGTTGCCCAATATCTACTGCGTTAACTGGTTCCGCAAAGACGAAGCGGGCAAGTTTGTCTGGCCAGGTTATGGCGACAACATGCGCGTTCTAAAGTGGATGATCGATCGCTTAGAAGGTCAGGCCCAAGGCCAAGAAACCATCTTCGGCATTACACCCACCTTCGGTGAGCTGAACTGGACGGGCTTGAATTTCACTGCGGATCAGTTCAAAGCTGTCACAAGCATTGACAAAGCTGCTTGGCAACAAGAACTTCAGTTGCACAACACGCACTTTGAGCAATTGGCTTACAACATGCCCAAGGCCTTGCTCAACACCAAAGCAGATTTGGCGGAACGCTTAGCGGCTATCTGACAAACTCTGTTTCGCACCAATTGCTGTCGCAGGCCTCGATACATGTCGCGCCAGCCTTGTGCTTGGTGAACTTCGGTCGAAAAAAAGCCTCCCTTAGGAGGCTGTTGACGTGCCGAATGGCGCATCGATTGATGACAAATGGCAAGTTTGCTCTCAAGTCATCAAATGTAGTATTGGCGGTTTTGCAACATGCGTGACACGCGACGCTGAGTGCTGTTTTCACCCAACAAAACTTCTTCATCCGAGCGGCCCATGGCGGTATGCAATTCAGACATCAAGCGCGCATCAGTTTGCGCGATGGCCCAAAGACGCTCATCTGAACGACGTTGTGCCATGCTGGCCGACCAATTGTTCAAGCCCTGCTTCATTTGAATGGCCAATGTTTTGGAAACGCCAGCAAACAAGCCTACAGCAGCGAAAGCGACAGCCCACAGTGCAACCCAAGCGGCCAACAAGTGACCGTCGGCCCATGTGTCCACCATTTGATCGGCTACGACCACAAACGCAGCAACGATGGCGGCCAGCAACATGGCGGCCAATGTGCGAGTTGGGCTGAAGTTGTTGATAACGCCCTTGAAATTGGCAACGACCTGCTCGGCACGGTCAACACCGGGGTGTGTCAGGGGATAATTTAAGTGGACAAAGTTGCGGTTCATGTTGTATTCCTCATCTTGATAAGCGATGCATTGGGGTCTTGCCACTAGGAAAAAGTCCTACTTTTTGCTTGACCATGTGTGAATCATAGGGTTTACTCTAGTGTTATTCAACTTTATATTTATGATACTTATCATTCACAACCGAAATGATTGAGGCCATCCAAACCAATTTTCGAACCTTGGACCTGAATTTACTTCGGGTCTTCGACGAAGTCATGGCTGAAAAAAGCTTGACCAAAGCAGCACGCAATTTGTCGATCACGCAACCAGCTGTTAGCAATGCACTGCGCCGTCTTCGTGAAACATTGGGCGATGATCTGGTTCGCCGTGAAGGGCACGGAATCACGCCCACACCGTTTGCATTGCTTCTTTGGCCTAACGTCAGGGATGCCTTAGACCAATTGCAAAGTGCCTTGGTGCCGCAACACTTTGTGCCCAAAGATGCCCGCAACTCATTCGTCTTGGCCATGGCCGATGCCACGGCAGCTGAGCTAATGGGAAATTTAGGTCAGGCCCTTGAAAAACAAGCACCCAATGTGTCTATTCGCGTGGTACCGCTGACCACCCGCGACCCTAGAAACATGCTGAACGATGGCATCGCAGATTTGGCCCTGGGCTATTTTCCAGCCGTTCTTGCAGACCTCACCGCGAAAGCCCAGTCTGGCGAGGCGATTGCCTTTGAGCACCACCGCTTGTATGACGGAGAGTATGTTTGCGTGATGCGGCACAAGCACCCACTGGCACAAAGAAGCATCGGGCTGGCAGAGTTTTGCAACGCTCGGCATTTGCTAGTGAGTTTTTCGGGGCGTCCTTATGGGTTCATCGATGAAGCTTTGGCCTCCATTGGCAAACAACGCCGAGTGGTCATGACCGTGAACCAGTTTTTCACAGCAGGCCGGGTGGTCGTGAATTCAGACCTGCTTACCGTTTTGCCCAAACACTTTGTACCCACAACAGGCATCGCCAATGAGTTGTTCATGTGCGACTTGCCATTCAAAGTTCCTACTTTGCATGTGGATGCGTTGTGGCACAGACGCAAACAAGCGCAAAGCGAGCATGTTTGGTTGCGCGAGACCTTGATTGACATTGCCCGCGAAGTGTTCAAAAGTGCAAGGCTCTGATGAACATTCAATTGCTTTCTGATTTGCATCTTGAAACACATCCTCATTTTGTGCCGGAGGTTTCTGCTTTGGCCGACGTCTTGGTTTTGGCCGGTGACATTGGCTCCTACCAACCTGGCTCGATGCTGCTCCATCAACATGACACTGATTTTGGTTTAGCTCGGTTTTCCCCGCGCAAAGAATTGGCCGCATGGCCTGTGCCCGTTTTATTTGTGCCTGGCAACCATGAGTACGATGGCATGCCTTTTGAAGAAGCCGACGCACGTCTGCGCGAAACATGTGAGCGACTTGGCATCACGTTTTTGCATCAGCGTGTTCTGATTTTCAAAGGGGTGCGCTTCATCGGTTGCACCTTGTGGAGTGATTTCGAAGCCTTGGTTCCGCTCAATGGCCCCCTCACCCAACAACTCAAAGCACGGCAAAAAGCAGAGCGGGCGGCTGATTTTTACCTTCGTAAAACGGGAACGACTCTGAAAGGTGAAGCTTTTTTAGCGGCTGCCGTGAGGGCCAAAGCGCAAGACGATCAAGCCTGGCTTTCAAACGCTTTGTCCATTGACTTTGAAGGTCCTACGGTCGTCATTACCCACTTTGCCCCCAGCTTGAGAAGTGCCGATCCCCGCTACGGCCTCTCACCAGGCACGGCTGGGTTTTGCAATGCACTCGACCATCTGATTCCCAAGGCCAACGTGTGGTTGCATGGCCATTTGCACTGCGCACAAGATTATGTGCACGGCACTTGTCGGGTCATTGCCAACCCTTTTGGCTACGCTCGCAAAAATGAACAAGTTAACTTTGACCCACAAAAAACTGTGGAAGTTGCCTCCTAAAGGGCCATCAGTTTTTTCTGCTCTTCAGCCCATCAAAGCATGTGCTCATGACCATTTCTATAATTTCTTCGTTGCTGTGAAGTTCACTCATCTTCAGAAACTCCACCACCGGATCGCATGCGCGCGCATACAAGGTGTACAACACGGCAATCGGTGGTAAGGCTGGGTTGATGTCGCCATCTTTTTGCGCCTGAACAATCCAAGCACCCAGCTTGTCACTCACGTTCATCAAACCATCCATGTAAGGCCGACTGGCCATCAAGCTGGCACGCAGGGTGGAGTTGTGGCTGGGCAAGGTTGGCATTTGGCCGGCCAACTTCAATTCGAGCGTCCAACGGGTCGTGGCCTTCAGTTTGTTCAATGCACTGCTCGCGCTATGCGTTGGCGCTGCTAACTCACTTTGTAGGCCTGGTGGTGATTGAAGCTCCTCTAAAAAAGCCAGTGCTTTTTGCATGGCCTGCACCATGGCAGCGCAAGCCAATTCCTCCTTGCTGTTGAAGTGCTTGTAAAGGCTTGCCTTGGCAATGCCTACCTCTGCGGCAACTTCATCCACGGTCATGGCATCAAAGCCTTTTTCAGACAAAAGTCGATTGACCGAGTCTGTAATTGCTTGCTCTCTGGCCTCCAACATTTGGGCTTTGAAAGATTTTTTAAGGGGTGCTAAGCTGCTTGTCATGCGCGTATTTTAAGGGTCGATTGCTTTTTTTGAACTCACTGGTCATAAAATAGCCGCAGTGTTTACGAGGTGTTTCAAGTCTCAATAAACCGCAAGGCCTCCAAACACTTCTTTCAACTTATGGTCTTTTAATCAATGAATGGAGCCCACTTGAACCGCCGACAACTTTTCAAACTCAGCGCCTACAGTGCCATGCTGATGGGCCTCAGCGCACGTGCTCAAGTTGGCTCTCACCCATTGGCTGAAAAAGCCAGTGCTTTGCCAGCTCTCCCTGCTTGGCCAAGCAAAGTGCAGAAAATCATCTTTGGTTCTTGTATTGACCAGAACAAAGCGCAACCCATTTGGCAAGCGATTCTGGCGGCCAGACCCGACCTGTTTATTTTTGGCGGAGACAACGTTTACGCCAGCAGTCAACCGTGGCAATTGCAAAACTTGAAAATCGCCTACGCAACCCAAGCTGAGCAGCCCGGCTTCGCCGCCTTGCGCGCCAGCGTGCCGCACATGGCCATATGGGACGATCACGACATGGGGCTCAACGATGGCGGCGTAGAGTTCCCTCACAAACAAGCGGCGAAAAATGCATTCCTTGATTTTTGGCAACTGCCTGAAAACGACCCCCGAAGAGCACGCGAAGGTCTTTACCATGCCCATGTTTTTGGCCCAGTCGGTCAACGTGTACAAGTCATTCTGCTAGACACACGTTGGTTTCGCTCCAAACTGCGCGTCACGGATCAACGCGATGCACCCGGCAAGGAAAGGTACATGCCCGACTCGGACCCGCAAAAAACCATGCTGGGCGAAACCCAGTGGCAATGGCTTGAAGCGCAATTGACGCAACCCGCTGAAGTTCGTCTCATTGTCTCTGGTGTTCAAGTGATTGTGGAAGGCCATGGCTGGGAAGGCTGGGGCAACTTCCCTCGCGAACAAGACAAGTTAAAACAGCTCATTGTCAAAACGGGCGCCAAGGGTGTGGTGCTGTTATCGGGCGATCGGCACATTGGCGCCATTTACAAAAGCAGCAGCTCGCTAGGCTACCCTTTGTACGAGATCACCTCAAGCGGCATGACCCATGCTTGGGCCACCGCAAAAGAAAATGGCCCCAATCGTTTGGGAGAGCTGATCACACAAAACCACTTTGGTCTGGTTGAAATGGACTGGTCTAAGCAAGAAATTCAATTGGGCTTCCAAAACACGCAAGGCGAGTGGCTTAAAAAGCAAACGATTGCCTTGTCTGAATTGCGCTAGCGACAAACGACCTCACAAAGCCCGATAATCTCCTTTTTGATTTTTTAGACACCTCCATGCAAACCCCTTCCATGATTCAAAGTGGCGCCATCGCCTTCGGCTTAGCAACCATCGCCAAAGATGGTGCCGTGTTAGACACTTGGTACCCTGCACCTCAACTGGCTGAAGGCGTGCAAGAGAATGGCAGTCAGATCCTCAGTGATGCCGACGCGGGCTCGCATTTAGGCGAAGCCTTTGTCAAAACACTTGGCCTTTGCGAATTGCGCGGCGTCAATGTGGTGGCCGTCAAAACCAGCATTGCCAATTTGTCAGAGCCTGCCAAGGACACGCACGATGTGTTTTTGCGTTTGCATTTGCTGAGTCACCGCTTGGTCAAACCGCATCAAACCAACCTGGCTGGCATTTTTGGCATGTTGGCCAACGTGGCCTGGACCTCGATGGGCCCATGCCCTTTAGACCAACTTCAAGACGCACGTTTGCGCGCACGTGCTGCACGCGTGGTGTTCGATGTCAAAGCTGTCGACAAATTTCCTTATATGACCGACTATGTGGTGCCCTCTGGCGTGCGCATTGCCAACGTCGACCGCGTTCGCTTGGGTGCGCACTTGGCCGCTGGTACCACCGTCATGCACGAAGGCTTTTGCAACTTCAACGCAGGCACCTTGGGCGCGTCGATGGTTGAGGGCCGAATCAGTGCAGGCGTGCTGGTGGACGATCAAAGCGATGTGGGCGGCGGCGCCTCCATCATGGGCACGCTGTCCGGTGGTGGCAAAGAGGTCATCTCTGTAGGCAAGCGTTGCTTGCTTGGCGCCAACTCAGGCATTGGCATTTCATTGGGCGACGATTGCGTGGTGGAAGCAGGTTGCTACGTCACGGGCGGTACGCGCGTGAAGATGCCCGATGGCAGCGTGGTCAAGGCGCGTGAGCTGTCTGGCCGCAATGGCATTTTGTTCCGCCGTGACTCACAATCTGGCGCTGTGCAAGCCATTCCTCGCACTGAAAGCTGGGGCACTTTGAACGCAGACCTGCACAAGAACTGATTCAAAAATTGATGCGAGATTTGATTCGAAACTGAGTTTAGAAGTGCGCGCATTGCGCATTTCTAGACAACCTCAAGCCAGTGTGTTTTCACACTGGTTTTTTTGTGTCATGCCGTTTTAGCCAAATGTTTTTTCGCCAACTCAACATACCAATCCAAGCAAGCCGGATTGGCCATGGCATCTTTGTTCACCACTTTTTCTAAGGGCTGCCCAAGCATGAGTTTTTTGATGGGCAGCTCTTGCTTTTTGCCTGACAGGGTGCGTGGAATTTCTGACACTTGAAAAATTTCATTGGGAATAAAGCGCGGGCTCAAGGCTGTTTTGATCGCGTTGTTCAAGGTGCCTTTAAACGCATCGTCCAACGTCAGTCCTGCCCTTAACACCACAAACAAAGGCATGTAACTTTCACGCCCCAAGTATTCCAAATCGACCACCATGCTGTCGATCACCTCGGGCAATGCTTCTACCGCGCTGTAAAGTTCGCTGGTACCCATGCGCAAGCCATGTCGATTGATGGTGGCATCACTGCGGCCAAAAATGACGCAGCCTTCACCGCCCTGACGCCCTTGGTCTGCTGCGCCAATTCGAAGCCAATCCCCATGGCGCCATACGCCGCCATAGCTTGCATCTGCATCACCGCCACCAGGCTTGCGGCCATGCCCCGCAGGGTACATTTCAAAATAACTGGCCAAGTAGCGCGCATTGTTGTGGTCGTTCCAAAAATACAATGGCATAGAAGGGATAGGTTGTACACACACCAATTCACCCACTTCACCATGCACCGGTTCACCCGCTTCATTCCATGCTTCAACGGCACAACCCAACAAGCGGCATTGCATCACACCAGCCTCTTGCGGCAATTCACGATTCCCACCAATGAACGCACCGCAAAAATCGGTGCCGCCCGAAATATTGCACCACCAAATATCGCCGTCTATTTCGCGGTGAAGGTGCGGTGAATGCGCGTGCTGAGCTTTGATGCGTTGAAACTGGTCATTGCCCCAGTTTTGTGTGTCTGCAGAAAGTGGCGAACCCGTAGTGCCGAGTGCCCGTACGCGAGACAAATCGCCACACCGCGTCAAGTCCACGCCTGACTTTTGGCAGTTGGCAAAAAAAGCTGCACCTGCGCCAAAAAATGTCACCTTGTTTTCTGCCGCAAAACGCCAGAGCGTGCTCCAATCTGGGTTGTCTTTGCTACCGCCAGGATTGCCGTCGTAAATGACGCATGTGGTGCCATTCATCAAGCCGCCCACTTGCGCGTTCCACATCACCCACCCCGTTGAGCTGTACCAATGAAAGCGTTCGCCCCAACTGTTGGGGTGGTAGCTACAACCCACATCGTTGTGCAAAATTTTGAGGGCCAATGCCACAATGAGCGTGCCGCCGTGGCCATGCACAATGGGCTTTGGCAAGCCGGTGGTCCCACTTGAGTAAACAATCCAAAGTGGATGATCAAACGGCAAGGCCATGGGTTGAAAAGCATCCACTTCAGGCCCGTGTTTGGACGTGGTTTGCGACATGCGAATGGCTGCAGCGACTTCGTTGCTGGCCAAATCTGCAACGCCTAAGTTGTCATGCAAAATGACATGTTGTACCGATGGCAAAGCATCCTTGAGTTCTTGCACCACCGTCATGCGGTCGTAATCCTTGGCGCCATAAGTGACGCCGTCGCACGCAATGAGCACCTTCGGTTCAATTTGTTTGAAGCGATCGAGTACGGCCAAGGTGCCCATGTCGGGAGCACAAATGCTCCACACACCGCCCAAACTGATGGTGGCCAAGAAAGCCACGATCGCCTCTGGAATGTTGGGCAAATAAGCAGCCACGCGGTCACCGGGTTGAACGCCTTGTGCTTTTAAATGCAAAGCCATAGAGGCCACTTGTCGCTGCAACTCAGGCCAAGAGATTTCTTGGTGTTGGCCTTTCTCGTTTTGAGCAATGATCGCCGGAAAGCCTGCAGCATGCGCGGCTTGCACATGCCTTAGTACTTGGCTGGCATAGTTCACTTGTGCGCCCGGAAACCAAATGGCGCCTGGCATGGCGTTTTTAGCCAACACCGCGGTATGGGGTGTGGGTGATTGAACGTCAAAGTAATCCCAAATGCTTTGCCAAAATACATCCAACTCTGTGATGGACCATTGCCATAAGTCTTGGTAGTGATCAAACTCAATGCCCAAGTTTTGATGCAACCAGTCTTGGTAAAGGCGAATTTGAGGTACGTAGGCATGCGGTGCTTGCGGCGTATGTTTGGGCAAGTCGGCCACCGTAGACAGGTAGGGCGATAAAAAGGGGCTTGGGTTGCTGGCGTTCATGGCCATAGCCTAGCCTGCGTCATGCTTGCTGTCACCCTGAAAACCCCCAATACGTGCGCTTAGGTGACACCCTTTGCTTAGGAAGCAGCCCTTTTCATTCGCTCACTTTTCCAGTACACATCGGTTCCGCCGTCCATCCGGTTCAAAACACGTGAGAGCACAAACATCAAATCGGAAATGCGATTTAAATACTGGCGCGGCGCATCGTTCAGCGCTTCTTCATTGCCCAAGGCCACCGTGGCCCGTTCTGCGCGCCGGGCTACAGTTCGGCAAATATGGGCCTGCGCCGCTGCGCGGTTGCCTGCGGGCAAAATGAATTCTTCGAGCTTGGGCAGTTGTGAGTTGTATTGTTCCAGTGCTTCGTCTAAAACCAACACTGCTTCGGACTTCAATAGCTCAAAGCCAGGAATTGACAATTCACCGCCCAAGTTAAACAGTTGGTGCTGTACTTCCACCAATAAATGGCGCACGTCTTCGGGCATGTTTTCACACAGCAACAGGCCGATGTGTGAGTTCAGTTCGTCCACATCCCCCATCGCGTGAACACGCAAGCTGTTTTTGGACACGCGCTGGTTATTGCCCAAGCCGGTCGTGCCTTCATCCCCAGTTCGGGTTGCAATTTGTGTCAGTCGATTCGCCATGGTGTTTTCCCTGTGCAAGCTGGTCTGCAATCATGCAAGTCTCAGCGTAAACTCTGATTTTGACCGAGTTTTGCAACATTTCAAGGACCACTTGTCCATGAGAAAAGTTCCTGCTCAGGTTTTAACCGCCCCTCATTTTGGAGCCTCACCATGAACGCACCGACGCCCGCCGCCCATTTAGCGCCCGTTGTCAATGCACGCCCTGTGCCAGAAGCATTCATTGAAGCCTTAAAAGCACGCTTTGGTGTCAACTGCTCAACGGCCTTGGTCATTCGGGAGCAACATGGACGCGATGAGTCTGCCTTTGCACCAGTTCCGCCGCCTTCGGCTGTGATCTTCGCCGAATGCACACAAGATGTGGCAGATGCCGTTAAGTTGGCCAGTGACTACAAAGTGCCAGTCATTCCATTTGGTGTGGGCTCATCCTTAGAGGGTCATTTGCTGGCGGTCCAAGGCGGCATCAGCATCGACCTGACGCGCATGAACAAGGTTTTAGCCATCAACGCCGAAGACCTCACCGTCACCGTGCAGCCCGGCGTGACGCGCAAACAATTGAACGAAGAAATCAAGTCGACGGGCCTGTTTTTTCCTATCGACCCAGGCGCTGATGCCACCCTTGGCGGCATGAGTGCAACTCGCGCCAGCGGAACCAATGCAGTTCGCTACGGCACCATGCGCGAAAACGTGTTGGCGTTAGAGGTTGTCACGGCCTCTGGAGAAGTCATTCGCACAGGCACACGCGCCAAAAAGTCGAGTGCAGGTTATGACCTTACGCGCTTGTTTGTCGGCAGCGAAGGCACCTTGGGCGTGATGACCGAAGTCACCGTTCGGCTCTACCCCTTGCCTGAAGCTATTTCAGCCGCCATTTGCTCCTTCCCAAGCATTGAAACCGCGGTTCAAACCGTGATTCAAGTCATTCAACTGGGTGTGCCCATTGCGCGCGTCGAGTTAATCGATCACAACACGGTGCGCATGGTCAACGCCTATGCCAAATTGGGTTTGCGTGAAGAGCCGATGTTGCTGATGGAGTTTCATGGATCACCGGCAGGTGTCAAAGAGCAAGCCGAAACGGTGCAAGAAATTGCCAGCGACCACGGCGGCAACGCTTTCGAATGGGCCACCACACCTGAAGAGCGCACACGCCTTTGGACGGCACGACACAATGCTTACTTTGCAGCACTTCAAAGCAAGCCCGGTTGCCGCGCCATCAGCACCGATACCTGCGTGCCCATCAGCAAGTTGGCCGACTGTCTGCTCGACTCTATTACCGAAACAGATGCCAGTGGCTTGCCCTACTTCTTAGTGGGCCACGTCGGTGATGGCAACTTCCATTTTGGCTATTTGATCGACCCAGAAATTCCAAGTGAGCGTGAGATTGCAGAAGATCTGAACCACAAACTCGTCAGCCGTGCTCTGCGCTTGGGCGGCACATGCACAGGCGAGCACGGCATTGGTCTGCACAAAATGGATTTTTTGGTCACGGAGGCTGGCGCAGGTGCCGTCAACATGATGCGAACTTTGAAACAAGCCCTCGACCCACACAACATCATGAACCCCGGGAAAATCTTTGAATAAAAAAAGGGCCAGAGATAGCCCTTTTTTCAATGCGCCTTGCCAATCAAATTCGAGCTGCCGGATTTAAGCCCGCAACTTTTCAATCAGCCCGTTGATCTCATCCAGCGACCCAAACTGTATTGACAATTCGCCCATCTCTTCAAATTTGCCATGACGTTTCACGCGCTTCTTGATGCGAACTTCGACCTGCGCCATGAGCAAATCTGAGAGCTCTTCTTCAACACGTTTGATGTCACGTGATTTTTCTTTTTTCGGTTTTTGTTGAACCAAAGAGAATTCTGCGCTGAGTTTCTTCACCAAACTTTCGGCCTCTCGCACAGACATTTTTTTGGCGCTGATTTGATTGGCCGCCGAGATTTGCGCTGCCTTGTCCAAACCCAGCAACGCACGCGCATGTCCCATGTCGATGTCACCGGCCATCAACATGGTTTGAACAGGCTCGGCCAAATTCAACAAGCGAAGCAAATTGCTGGCGGCACTTCTGGAGCGGCCCACAGCCTGAGCCGCAGTTTCGTGAGTCAGGCCAAACTCTTTGATGAGTCGCTGTAAACCCAGCGCCTCTTCAAGGGGATTAAGGTCTTCACGTTGAATGTTCTCAATCAATGCCATGGCGGCGGCGGCCTCATTGGGCACATCCCTTACCAAAACCGGCACCTCATTCAAGCCCGCCAGTCGAGATGCTCGAAAACGACGTTCACCGGCAATGATTTCATACTTGCCAACATGAGGGCCATCACTTAACTTGCGAACCAAAATGGGTTGCATGATGCCTTGCGCTTTGATCGACTCCGCCAACTCATAAAGTGCACCCTCGTCCATTCGGGTTCGCGGTTGGTACATGCCGGGCACCAATTCGCTCAAAGCCAAGGTGCTGGGTGTGCGACTGGCTGCTGCCTCAACGGCTTGGGGTGAGCTTGGCTCGTCTTGAACTTTAGGGCCCAACAAAGCCTCCAAGCCACGACCTAAGCCTTTTGGTTTTTTAGTGACCATGTTTTATTTCTTTCATCAATTCACTCAACAAGGCATGGCCTTCTTGCCAATCGCCCAAATTTGACTCAGCGTTCACATGACCGCACGCGCCTAAATTTAACCACTCAGAGCCCCAAGCGCTTGCAAAAAGTTGGGCTCGCTCGGTTGTGCAATACGGATCATTTTGACTTCCTATCAACAAAGAGTTGAAGGGCAAGCGCTTCAATTCAATCGGCTGCCAGCTTGAAAAAACAGCCTGCATTTGGGGCACCTCCACATCACCTGGCGCCACCAACAGCGCGCCGTGGACCTTGTGACACTGCGCAGAAACTTGAGCCCAAGCAGCCACTTGAATGCAGCCCAAGCTGTGAGCAACCAAGTAAATCGGTTCACTTAAATCAGACACGACATCGTCCAGGCGGGCCAGCCAGTCGCCTCGAAGCGGCCGATGCCAGTCATGCTGTTCTACCACCTGGTAGCCATAAAGTTGGGCCCAACGCATTTGCCAATGTTTGTGCCCACTTCCCTGCCATCCAGGCAAAATAAGGACTTTGTGATTTTTCATTCCGGCTAATCTGCAGTCTCAGAGTGTTGGAATACGTTGTACCAACTCTTTGGCAAACTCCACAAATGCATGACTTCCTTTGGCAGAAGGATCAAACACCACGCCAGGCAAGCCATAACTGGGTGCTTCTGCCAAGCGAACATTTCGGGGAATGACGGTGTTAAATACTTTGTCGCCAAAGTGAGACTTCAGTTGGTCACTTACCTGTTGTTGCAATGTAATTCGGGGGTCAAACATGACACGCAACAAGCCGATGATTTTCAAATCTGGGTTCAAGTTGGCATGAACTTGTTTGATGGTGTTCACCAAATCAGTGAGTCCTTCAAGCGCAAAATATTCGCATTGCATCGGAACAATCACGCCGTTTGCGGCGCACAAACCATTCAAGGTGAGCATCGAAAGAGAGGGCGGACAGTCAATCAAAATAAAGTCAAAGTCTGCGTCTACAACATCCAGTGCCAACTTCAAGCGCTGATCGCGTCTTTCAAGATCAACCAGTTCAACCTCTGCACCCGCCAATTCGCGGTTGGCGCCCAACACGTGATAGTGACATTTTTCAGAATAAATAGCGGCTTCTTTGATGCTGGCAGACTCCAACAAAACGTCGTACACACTGAGTTCTAACTGCCTTTTGTCCACACCTGAACCCATCGTTGCATTGCCCTGCGGGTCAAGATCAACCAACAGTACACGTTGCCCCACTTTGGCCAATCCCGCAGCCAAGTTGACCGCTGACGTGGTTTTGCCAACGCCGCCTTTTTGATTTGCAACACAGAAAATTTTTGCCATTTGTAAGTCTTTTGATGTTCCGCCAACGCGTTTATTTGCCCAAGGCCAATTTCAGGCCAAATCCGATTAAGAACATTCCTGCAACTTTTTGCAAAATACCTGAGACTTTCGGGTTGGCCCGAATGCGCTCTGCCATGGTGTGGGTGATAACCACAACGCCAAAACAGTACAGGAAACCCAAGATGGCAATGGTGATCGCCATGAATACAAAAGTAATCATCCCTTGGTGCTTCTCAAGGTCAATGAATTGCGGGAAGAACGCAAAATAAAACATGATGGCCTTCGGGTTCAACAAGGTAATGAACATGGTTTCCTTGAAGTATCGGCCCGGCGTGATCTTGATCGAAGGCCCCTCACCGGGTTTGGCAAAGACCATTCTCAAACCCAACCAGGCAAGGTACGCTGCACCAAGCCATTGCAAGGCCAAGAACAAATGAGGATAGGTTTGCAACAATGCGGCAACACCGGCCACCGTCATCCATAACAAAATTTGATCACCCAAGAGCAAGCCCATGACCGAGGCAACACCACCCCTCATGCCGCCTTGGGTGGTTGAGGTAATCAAGGCCAAGTTTCCAGGGCCCGGCAAAAACAAAAGCAATACGAAAGCGGCGACAAAGGCACCGTAATCAGAAATTCCAAACATCAAAGGCCTTCTTAATGAGCCTAAGTGTAATGGGCGAAGTTCAGATCGCGCTTACCCTGTCAGACAATTTGCTGATTTTTTCATCCAAACCATGCACCGGTCAGCATCCATTCCCGGAACCCTGAGCTGTTCCACGTGAAACACTTCAGCAAACGCGGGCAAGCTCGACATCTCTGCTTCGGGCACCTTGCCCTTCATGGCCATCCATACACCGTGATCAGACAAGGCGCCAACAGACCACGAGACAAAGTCAGGCAAGGAGGCAAATGCCCGAGAGCAAACCACATCAAATGGACCCACCAAGCTTTCGACACGCGCATGAACGCCTCGCAAATTTGGCAGTCTTAAGCTGGCCGCCACTTGTTGTACAAAGGCAGCCTTTTTGGAGACCGTGTCAACGCAGGTCACACGGACGTTGGGACAACAAATGGCAATGACCACGCCAGGCAAACCACCTCCAGAGCCCACGTCTAACAACTCAAGCTTGACATCCATATCGGAGACGGTGTGGGCATGGCCCCTGCTTGTCTCAATGTGCCGCAACAAAGGAGAAATTGCAGACAAGCTGTCTAACAAGTGATGGGTCAAAATCTCGTGAGCTTGTCGCAACGCCGTCAGGTTATAGACTTTGTTCCACTTTTGAATCAGCGCCATGTAGCTCAACAACTGCGCCTGCTGCGACTCCGACACACTCAAACCCAAGGCATCAACACCTCGGGCGAGGTCTTGAAGAAGCACCGCCTCTGGCGGGGCAGCAGCAGTCATGGCACCAGGCTCGCAGCGTCTTCGGCTGGCGGCGCTACCACCTCAGGCGTGATAGCCATGAACTCCTTAAAGCCACCTCTTTTAAGGTAAATCAAGAGCAAAGAAATGGTTGCCGGGGTAATTCCAGATATGCGCGACGCCATTCCGAGCGTTTCGGGCCGGTGCTTGGCCAACTTTTGGCGCGCCTCGATCGACAATGAGGAGACCTGAAGATAGTCTAGCTTTGCGGGCAGTCTCAGGTTTTCGAAGTGTGCGGCCCGCTCAACTTCCACCCGCTGCCGGTCAATGTACCCCGAATACTTCGCCGCAATCTCAACCTGTTCAATCACGGCCGTCGAGAGTTCACCCAGTGTTTCACGTGAAACAGCTTTTACAACAAACCGATCAGAGTCCAAGGACATGAGGCCTTCATAACTCACGCCAGGCCGGCGAAGCAGATCAAAGAGGTTGTGCTCGTGCTCAATGGCCTTGCCCAACACTCGCTCAGACTCCGCCTCAGGCAAGTTTTTCGGATTGACCCAAGTAGACTTCAGGCGTTCTGTTTCACGTGAAACAGCCTCCCGCTTTGTACAAAAAGACGCCCACCGCTCGTCATCAACCAAGCCCATTTGGCGACCCACCTCGGTCAAGCGCATGTCCGCGTTATCTTCCCGCAGCTGCAACCTGAACTCTGCCCTGCTGGTAAACATGCGATACGGCTCCGTCACGCCCTTGGTAATGAGGTCATCGACCAGCACGCCTAAGTAAGCTTGGTCGCGGCTTGGCAACCATGAGCCGCCCATGTCGTTGCCTGCGCCAGACAAGGCTCGACACTGAAGCGCCGCATTGATGCCCGCAAACAACCCCTGAGATGCCGCCTCTTCGTAACCTGTCGTGCCGTTGATTTGCCCAGCAAAAAAGAGGCCGCCTATTTGACGTGTTTCAAAACTGCTCTTCAGTGCGCGGGGGTCAAAATAGTCGTATTCAATGGCATAGCCGGGTCTCAGAATGTGCGCATTTTCAAGCCCCTTCATGGATCGCACCAAGGCATATTGAATGTCAAAAGGCAAACTGGTTGAAATGCCGTTGGGATAAAACTCGTGAGTCGTGAGTCCCTCGGGCTCTAGAAAGATCTGATGGCTGTCTTTGTCAGCAAAGCGATTGATTTTGTCTTCCACGCTTGGGCAATACCGTGGCCCGACCCCTTCAATCTTTCCCATGAACATGGGGCTTCGATCAAAACCCGACCGAATGATGTCATGGGTTCTCTCATTGGTATGAGTTATCCAGCAAGGCATCTGCGCGGGGTGCATGTCTGCGCGGCCCATGAAGCTAAAAACAGGCACGCCCGCCTCGGCATTCAATCCGCCAGGCATGCCGTCACCTGGTTGCTCTTGGCATTTTGAAAAGTCAATGGTGCGGCCATCAAGGCGGGGCGGCGTGCCCGTTTTCAAGCGCCCCTGAGGCAACTTAAGCTCTTTCAAACGAGACGACAAACTGACCGCAGGCGGATCTCCTGCCCGCCCTGCAGAATAGTTTTCCAAGCCAACATGGATCTTGCCATCTAGAAATGTACCTGCCGTCAAGACCACCGTTTTGGATCTGAAGCGAACGCCCACTTGTGTGACAGCCCCCACTACACGGTCTTCCATGCCATTTGACTCAACCAGAAGGTCATCAACCGCTTGCTGAAATAGCCAAAGGTTTTCTTGATTTTCGAGGCGGCGGCGAATGGCAGCTTTGTACAAGATTCGATCGGCTTGGGCGCGCGTTGCGCGCACAGCAGGACCCTTGGAGCTGTTCAGTATTCGAAACTGAATACCCCCTTCATCCGTCGCAATGGCCATGGCACCGCCCAACGCGTCGACCTCTTTGAGCAGGTGGCCTTTGCCAATGCCGCCAATAGACGGATTGCAACTCATCTGCCCTAAGGTCTCAATGTTGTGTGTCAGCAGAAGTGTTTTACAACCCATGCGCGCAGACGCCAAGGCGGCCTCGGTGCCAGCATGGCCGCCGCCAACAACGATCACATCAAATTCTTGTGGGTAAAGCATCAAATCACCAGTCCATCACCGTAAGGTCGGCGCTGCTCGCGCCGGGAGAGGCCTGTGGCCAAGGGGGTTGATTTTATCTGCATCAGGTGTTCCTTGCGTGACTGATCGCTGCAGCCCACACACGCTAAGCTCGAGCGTCAAGTCAACAGGAGTTCCTATGAGCCAATTCCAATCCCACCAAGAACGCTGCCATCCGGATGAATGGCAGCTTCGCGTCGATTTAGCGGCCTGCTATCGCTTGGTCGCTTTGTATGGGTGGAGCGATTTGGTTTTTACCCACATCAGTGCCAAATTGCCGGCTTCAGTGTGCGGTGATGAACATCACTTTTTAATCAACCCCTACGGCCTGATGTTTGATGAAATCACAGCATCCAGCCTTGTGAAAATCGACATGCATTGCAACAAATTGGATGCAGAGAACCCTTATCCGGTGAACCCCGCAGGGTTTGTCATTCACAGCGCTGTCCATGAGGCGCGCCCAGACGCTGGGTGTGTGCTTCACACGCACACCCGCGCGGGCGTGGCAGTGAGTTCGCAAAAGCACGGCGTGCTTCCAATCAGCCAGCAAAGCACCTTTGTCTTGGCAGCGCTGGCCTATCACGATTATGAAGGCGTGGCCATTCGCGATGAGGAAAAAGTGCGCCTTCAAAAGGACCTGGGTGATGCAAACTTTTTAATGCTGCGCAACCACGGCTTGCTCACGGTTGGCAAAACCATCGCAGATGCTTTTTTGAGCATGTACACATTTGAAAACACCTGTCGAATTCAAGTCGATGCGCTTGCCGGTCAAAGCGGTGCCCCCGATCTCACGGCGGTGAATCCTGAAATTTTGAATGGCATTGCACATGCGATGAAAGTCCAAACGGGGGGCTTGGGGGGTGCTTTTGTTTGGCCATCTTTGTTGCGAAAACTCAATCGCGAAAACCCAGGCTACGACGGCTGAAACAACTTCAGCGCTTGTGAATAGGTTTCTGTAGCCGCGCCAACACAGCGCCCAAGAGCAAAGCAGCGGCCGAGAAAAGAAGGCCTCGCTGAAGTCCACCTGGGCCATCGGCTATCCAACCTACCATGGTGGGGCCAATGATTTGTCCAATTGCAAAAACCACCGTGAAAACACTGATGCCTGCGGCCCACTGAGATGGCACCAAGTTGTGTTTAACCATGGCGGTGGTTGAAGCGACCACTGACAAAAAAACACTGCCAAACAAAATGCCAGAAACCAGCATCATCGGCCATGCACTTGTCATAACGGGAATGAGCGTGGCCGCGCTCAACAAAGCATTCAAGATAGACAAGGGCTGCCCGCCTCGATAGCGATTCAACAAGCCCGCCCAAATTCTAGAAGAGGCAAGCACCGCAAGACCTAACAAGGCATAGAACCAGCTAATCTCTGCCGTGCTAGCGCCTTGATCACGCAGCAAGGCCACCACAAACGTCATGTAGCCAATATAGCCTACACCAAACAGCCCATACCCTGCCAGCCCAAACACCCACTGAGGCCAATGCATTTGAATGGCTTGATCGCTGTGCAATGAACCGTTCGTGTCGATAGGCTTCAATTCAGCGGCCCATCTCTTGATCGGCAAACGCATGGCAAACATGACCAGCGTCATGGTAAAGCACGCCAACGCCAAACCCCACCAAGCCCAAGCCCAAGGATGCTCGAAAGCTTGCTCGTTCGCGACAGCAAGCGCAGCAGGCACAAGACCAGCAGACAAGACAATTCCCCAGCCCGTTCCGCCATAGTAAAGCCCGAGCAACAAACCCGACTGCGAAGGCAAGTGCGCACCAAGTCTGGCGGCCAACAAACCACCCGACACAAATACCGCGGCGCTGACCGCTCCAGCCAACAAGCGCTGAAGCAAAAGAACCGGTGTTTCAGAAAAAAAACCGGTCAAGGCCATCAGCAAAGAAGCCATCAACGCCCCGCCGATCAACACAGTGACAGCGCCCCAGCGATTCAACATGCGCGGCGTGACCAAGGCGCCGAACAAATAGCCCACCGCATTGAGGGTGTTCATGCTGCCTGCTAAGGTATAGGACCAAGACAGGTCATCGCGCATCGGTGGCAATAACATCGCATAAGCAAATCGGGTCATACCAAGTGAAACGGCCGCGGCCATGGAGATGCAAATTGCCAACCAGAGCGCTGTAAAAAACCTTATGCTTTGCGACATGAAAAATTTATTTGAACCTTGCCAAGCTGGCCAATTGCAACTTGCCTCACGCATTGTGATGGCCCCACTCACACGCAACCGAGCACCAAACGCTCTGGCAAACGCGCTCATGGCTGAATACTATGCGCAACGTGCCAACCCTGCAACGGGCGCAGGTCTCATCATCACAGAAGCAACCGCCATCAGCCATCAAGGGCAAGGATATGCTGACGTCCCTGGTATTTGGTCAGCAGAGCAAATCAAAGCCTGGCAAAGCGTCACCCACGCCGTGCATGCCAAGGGTGGAAAAATTGTGGTTCAACTTTGGCACGTTGGCCGTATTTCGCACACGAGCCTTCAGCCCAATGGGCAAGCACCCGTCGCGCCTTCGGCCATTGTTGCCAAATCGAAAACGGTACTCATCGAAAATGGCCTTCCTTGCTTTGTGCCAACCTCTGAGCCGCGCGCACTCGATCTATCGGAAATGCCAGGTATCGTTTATGACTATCGACGCGCAGCAAAGAATGCCATTGACGCAGGCTTTGATGGGATTGAGGTGCATGCGGCCAACGGTTACTTGATTGATCAGTTTTTAAGGGCCGACAGCAATCACCGAACCGATGCCTATGGCGGTAGCATTGAAAATCGAACACGGCTGTTGAAAGAAGTGATGCTGGCCGTTTGCCAAGAAATTGGTGGCGGTCGATGTGGCATTCGCATTTCTCCCGTCACGCCGGCCAACGACGCAAGCGATGCGATACCGCAAACTCTGTTTGAACATGTTGTCAGTTTCCTTGGCACGCTGGGTTTGGCTTATGTTCACACCATTGAAGGCGCCACAGGCGCGGCGCGTGATTTTCAGCAAGGTGCCACGCCCTTTGACTACACTGCATTAAAGAAAGCCTATCAACAAAGTGGTGGGCATGGCGCTTGGATGCTCAACAATGGCTACGATCGCGCGCTGGCAAATCATTCTCTTGCCGAAGGTGCCGACTTGATTGCTTTTGGAAAATCCTTCATTGCCAATCCTGATTTGGCCACCCGCTTGAAACAAAATGGCCCTTACAACACACCCGACCGAAGCAGTTTTTATGGTGGCACTGCGGTAGGTTACACCGATTATCCAAGCCTTTAATCGATTCAATTTCACACGTCTTCCTTGTGCAATGTGAAATCGACAAAAGCAATCACGGATTACAGATCATGAACAGCAGCAGCAATCTCATCCAAGGTCGCGGCATTGAGCAGCAGATCATTGGACAAGCGACTCGCGACGGCGATGGTGTCAAATTAACACGGGTATTAACGCAAGCTCACCAACGTCGGCTAGACCCTTTCTTGATGCTCGATAACTTTGGCAGTGATGATCCCAATGACTATGGTGGTGGTTTTCCAGATCACCCTCATCGAGGGTTTGAAACCATCACGTACATGATTGCAGGAAGAATGAGGCACAAAGACAGTGCGGGTCATGAAGGGCTTTTACAAAACGGTGGTGTTCAATGGATGACCGCTGGAAGAGGTGTTGTTCACAGTGAAATGCCTGAACAAGAAGAAGGTGTGATGGAAGGATTTCAACTTTGGTTGAATTTGCCTTCGGAACAAAAAATGTGCAAGCCTGCTTATTGCGATATTCAGAGTAATGACATCCCAGAATATCACTTTCAAAACTCTGTAAAGGTCAGGGTGATTGCCGGTGAATCCAATGGAATTTTAGGAGCGGTTCACCGTCCCAGTGCGTTGTATCCGACTAACCCACTTTATTTAGACATTCACTTTGAAGAGACTGTTTGTTTCCAGCAGACATTAGATTCTCACCTCAATGCTTTTTTATTTGTTTACCGAGGACATGTCAATGTCATCAGTCCCAAAGGAAAAGAAGTTGTTGGGCTGCACAAAATGGCCATTCTCCAAAATGAGGGAAATGGGGTTGTCATTGAGGGATCACCTGGCGCCAAAGTTCTGTTGATCGCAGGCCAGGCATTGAACGAGCCTATTGCTCAGTACGGTCCCTTTGTCATGAATACCCGAGAAGAGTTGATCCAAGCTGTCGATGATTTCAGGGCTGGTCTTTACAATTCATCACAAAAACTGCAATGAACGGATACATCGACTTGGCAAACTGAAGTTTTGACACATCAGGAACCCATATGACTTCACTTTTTCGTTTAGTTTTTTCATCCGTCTTGGTCATAGGAAGCTTGCTGTCTTCAGTAAGTTTTGCACAAACAGCTGTTCCAGGGCCACAAGCCATGCCTGCTGGCCCTGGCCCCATGGGCATGCGACCTCCAATGGGCGAGACTGAACGAATGCATGGCATGATGGGCCAACCAAAAATGCAAGAGCAACGCGACAACATGCGCGCTGCAAGACATCAAAAGCACTTGGATGAGATGAAGGTTTACCTGCAGCTTCAAGCCTCACAGGAAGCTGCTTGGCAAAACTTTGCAGGCGTCATGAAAACACCTATCAAACGACCCACAGCCTTGGCACCTTCAGAATTAGAAAAGCTCACAACACCAGAGCGCATTGACAAAATGATGGCGCAAAAAACCGAAAGAGATGCCGAAATAGCAAAGCGCATGAATGCAAGCAAAACCTTTTATGCCACCTTAAGCCCAACACAACAAAAAGTATTTGACACACACACTCAAAAACTTTTCGCCAAAGGACACATGGGTCAGCATGGCAGAATGCACCCATGATTTACCCAGATTGTCAATGAACAAACATGTGGACAGTTTGAGGATAACACCCAACTTATCCACAGTTTTTTTTAATCTTTAAAGTTGTTCATATTGAGTGACACATCAGAAGCAGTCTCATGCACATGCTTCAAATTGATTCAATTCATTGATCTATAAAGTAAAAAGAGACTTGTCCACAGAACAAGTCTCTCCTTATCTACTACTACTATGTATTAATCTATCTAAAAGAAGAATACAAAAACAAATTCAGAATTCAAATTAAATTGCTTTTCTGAAAGCATCCATGGCGCTTTGCCATTGAAGCATCGCCCCGGCCAGGTGTTTTTCTTTGACATGTCCAAATCCTTTGATTTGTTCAGTCACGTTGGCCATCTTGACAGCCAGGCCATGGTTCTTTGAATTCAAGGAGGCCAACAGTTCAAGAATGGCTTCTTTGTACTCTTGAATCAGTGCACGTTCTGTTTGTCGTTCTTCTGTGCGACCAAACAGGTCCAAAGCTGTACCGCGTAAAAATTTCAACTGGGCCAAGACTTTGAAAACCAGCACCATGTGGGGGCTCATTTTTTGTTTGATAAGGTGACCCTTCTCATTGCGTTTGGCAATGATGGGTGGGGCTAGGTGGTAGAAAACCTTGAAATCACCTTCAAACTGTGTTTTAACGCGTTCTAGGAACTGTTTGTCGGTATGCAAGCGTGCCACTTCATATTCATCTTTGTAAGCCATCAATTTGAAAAGTTGACGGGCTACCGTTTCAGACAACAAAGATTGACCCAAAGGACTTTCTACAGATTTGACTTTCAGAACAAATTCTTCGTATTGCTTGGCATAAGAAGTATTTTGGTACGCTGTTAAAAACTCAACACGGGTTGCAATCAAGTCTTCTAAGCGATCACGTTTCTTGAAGTGAATGATTTGCTGTGGGCTCAAGAGAGCTTGAACGGCTGGCAGTTGATGCGCAGCGTGCCGACCCCATTCAAATGCAGCCAAATTTTGTGAAACGGCCACTTCATTGAGTTCGATGGCACGTTTCAATGCCTCATGACTCAATGGTACCCAACCCTTTTGCCAGGCATAACCCAGCAGCATGGGATTGATGTAAATCGTATCTCCCATCAATTGAGATGAAAGATGCTCGGCATCAAAAGAAGCCAATCCTTGAACGCCAACGGCAGCCGCAATTTCAGCAGCACAAATTTCAGCGGGATTTTGCCACTGGGTATTTTTAACAAACTCTGCCGTGGGAGTGCTGTGTGAATTTAAAGCTACGTGGGTTCTGCCTTCTAACATGCGTGACAAAGTTTCTTTGCCAGCAGCAACAATAGGATCACAGCCCAATATTAAATCGGCAGCAGCCATGCTGACTCGTGTGGTTTGAATGTCATCTTGGTGCTTTGCCAACAAGACATGGCTCCAAGTTGCACCACCTTTTTGTGCCAAACCTGCTGAATCTTGGGTCACGATGCCTAGGCCGTCTAAGTGGGCCGCCATGCCTAAGAGTTGACCAATGGTGATCACGCCTGTTCCGCCCACGCCGGCAACCACTACACCATAGGCTTGGTGTGCAGTGCTTAAATTGGGCAATGTTGGTAAAGGCAAGCTGGGCAAAGTTTCCCAACTGTATTTTTGTCCTTTGGTCTTTTTCTTTAACTGCCCACCTTCAATGCTAATGAAGCTGGGACAAAAACCTTTGAGGCAGCTTGTATCTTTGTTGCAGGTATTTTGATTAATGACTCGTTTGCGACCAAATTCAGTTTCAAGTGGTTCAACCGACAAACAATTCGATTGAACACCACAATCACCACAGCCTTCGCAAACGAGTTCATTGATCATGACACGGACAGCCGGATCGACCATGGTGCCACGTTTGCGTCGACGACGCTTTTCGGTCGCACAAGTTTGATCATAAATAATGACCGTACAGCCTTTGACTTCGCGCAGTTCACGCTGAATCGCATCCAGTTCATCGCGGTGGTGAACCAATACGCCTTCGGCCAAAGAGATGCCGTCGTATTTTTCGGGTTCATCGGTAACGACTTTGATCACGATGGCACCTTCAGCACGCATGCTTTGTGCAATTTGAACAACCGAATGTCCTTCAGCGCGCTCGCCAATGCGCTGACCACCTGTCATGGCAACCGCATCGTTGTATAAAATTTTGTAGGTGATGTTGACACCCGCAGCAATGCTTTGACGAATGGCCAAGATCCCGCTGTGAAAATAAGTGCCATCACCGATGTTGGCAAACACATGCTTTTCATTGCTAAAGTGTTGTTGCCCAATCCAGGGTGTGCCCTCTCCGCCCATCTGAGTAAAGCCAACCGTGCTGCGGTCCATCCAAATACTCATAAAGTGGCAGCCAATGCCGGCCATGGCACGTGAACCTTCAGGAACCTTGGTGCTGGTGTTGTGCGGACAGCCGGAACAAAACCAAGGTGTGCGATCGGCCGATGGATTCAGGACCAAACTGTTTTGTGCACGCTCTTTAGCGTCGATGAGGTGCAGTTGGGCATCAATGCGTGCCAACACGTCGGACGGCAAATCAAGTTTTTTAAGTCGCTTGGCCAATGCTTTGACAATCAAAGTGGGCGTGAGATCTGCATTGGCCCGAAGAAGTCGATGCGCCGTTGGATTGGGCATCGACCATTCTCCGCCAGAGTTGTCGCCTTCGAGCTCATCAAACTTACCCACAATGCGCGGTCGCTGTGAATCAGGCCAGTTGTACAACTCTTCTTTGAGTTGGTATTCAATAATTTGGCGTTTTTCTTCGACCACCAAAATTTCTTGGAGACCTGTTGCAAAAGCGCGTGTCGTTTGAGCTTCTAAGGGCCAAACCACAGAAACTTTGTGAACACGAATGCCAAGTCGTTTGCAAGTTTCATCGTCCAAACCCAAATCTACCAAGGCTTGCCGTGTGTCGTTGTAGGCTTTGCCGCTGGCCATGATGCCGTAGCGGTCGTTGGGCCCTTCTATGACATTGTGATTCAAACGGTTGGCGCGAATGTAGGCCAGTGCGGCATACCATTTGTAGTCAAATAATCGAGCTTCTTGGTCAAGCGCTGAGTCAGGCCAGCGAATGTGAATGCCGCCTGGTGGCATCTCAAATTCGGGCAAAACAATTTGGACCCTGTCGGCGTTGATATCAGCCGTTGCACTAGATTCCACAATCTCTTGAATGGTTTTCATGCCTGACCACACACCTGCAAAACGGCTAAGTGCAATAGCGTGAATACCCAGATCTAAAACTTCTTGAACAGAAGCCGGGAAAAAAACAGGCAGCCCACAAGCTTTGAAAATGTGATCGCTTTGGTGCGCCGCTGTTGAACTTTTTGCAATGTGATCATCGCCTGCCACGGCCAAGACGCCGCCCCATGCCGTGGTTCCCGCCATGTTGGCGTGTTTGAACACATCAGAACAGCGATCAACACCCGGCCCTTTGCCATACCAAATGCCAAAAACGCCGTCTAACTTTTGGCTGCCTGGTGGCGCAAAACCCAATTGTTGGGTACCCCACAACGCCGTGGCTGCGAGTTCTTCATTCACCCCTGGTTGAAAAACGATGTTGTGTTTTTCAAGGTAAGACTTGGCTTTCCACAAGGCTTGGTCGTAGCCCCCCAGTGGTGAGCCACGATAGCCACTGATGAGAGCGCCAGTTCGTTTACCAGCCAGAGCGTCGCGCTCTTGCTGCAGCATAGGAAGCCGAACAAGTGCTTGAACCCCGCTCATAAATGCCCGCCCAGACGTCAGGCTGTATTTGTCGTCAAGGGTTACGTTGGCCAGTGCTTGGCGCAAGTGTTCAGGCAAGGGTGCGTTCATGGTGAGCCACTTTCAAAAGCAAGTAACAACAGTGTAGATCGACACCGGCTAACGTGGAAGCAATACCCACGCTTTCATGTCTTGTTTGAGACGACCAGCCAACTCGCCAGCAGCCTCGCCAGACCCTGCAAAAAAATCAGCACGCACGGCACCAAGAATGGCGCTGCCAGTATCTTGCGCAAAGACAAGGCGATTCAGTGTGGTTTGAGGGCCATTGCTAGAAAGCCAAACAGCAGAGCCATAGGGAATACTCGCAGGGTCGACTGCAATGGATCTGCCAGGCGTTAAGGGAACTCCCATGGCGCCTTTGGGACCCAAAAGCGCATCTGGGCCATTCAGGGCCTCTTCTTTGAAGAAAACGAAACGCGGATTTCGCCACATCAACTCATTGGTTCTGCGCGGATTTTGTGCGAGCCACGCTTTGATCCCCGGCCAAGTGGCATCTTTGGTCAGGTTTTGTTCGAGCAGCCACCGGCCAATGCTTTGGTAGGGTTGCTCGTTGGTTCCTGCATAGGCCAGACGAATTTGAATGCGACTGCCATCTTTTTGCGTGAGCCACAAGCGTCCTGAGCCCTGAATGTGCAGCACCATGGCATCAACAGGACTGGCAATGAAAGCGATCTCTTTGCCCTTGAGCGCGGCTTGTGCGGCGGGTAACTTGGCAATCTCTTCTCGGCTGTACCAAGGAGAACGAGACTTTAAGTTGGCCGGTAAGCCAAACAAGGGCACTTCAAAGCCAGGCTTCGCAGTTCGAGAGGCCTCAAAAACAGGTTCGTAATAGGAGGTCAAAAGTCCGTTGGCCGGCGATGACGTGCTGTTGAAACTCTCCACGCGATAAGGCTGAAAGTTTTGCATCACCCAGTTTTTTTGCGACTCTGACGACTGGCCGTCTAAGCGCCTGACATGGTTACAGAGCGTTTGTGCGCTTTGAAGGTTTCGAGCACAATTTTGTCGCCACGCCACCCATGCCTCGTTGAAATTATCGGCATGGAATCCCGGTAGATCCGACCAACTGGCCAATATCCAACGACTTTTGGGCTTTGTTAAAACGGCGGGCGTATTTTCTGCAACCGACGCCTCTGGCAAAGTTGCAGGGATGGGTGAACTTGCTTTTTTCTCGGGAGAAAAGCATGCCGCCAAAAGGAAAACACTCAAATAACAGAAGCTTCCTACAATCCATGAACCAAGGAGTTTTTGCATGGGTTTGATTTTGTTAGAAGCACTGCTGGCGTTGTTGATTTTGCTGGCCATCGTTTGGTGGACCATGTTTTCAGGTCGAGACAAAGGAGAATTGAAGTCGCAAGAGAATCATGAGCCAGACGAGCATGAGGAAAGTCAACCACCTAAAAAGTGAATGAGCCCGGAGTCTTTGGTTGCGCGCATTCAAAGCTCACGCAATAAGTTTGCCAATTCGACAGCGGACTTGACGTCCATTTTTTCAAACACTCGCGAGCGATGCACCTCCACCGTACGCACACTGATGTCGAGTTGATCGGCAATGAGTTTGTTGGGCAAGCCCGACACCACCAACTGCATCACATCTCGCTCCCGTTCGGTTAACTCTTCCAAACGAGAGACCAAACCAGCGCTTTGGAGTCGAACAGCGAAACGCTCTTCAGACAACATCAAAGCGTGTTCCACGCGGTCAACCAATGCGTTGTCGGAAAAAGGCTTTTCGCAAAAATCAAAGGCCCCACGCTTGACGCTGTCTACCGCTGTGGGCACATCGGCATGGCCTGTTAAGAAAATAACGGGCCATGTGTGAGCCAAGCCATTCCCGATGAGTGTTTCAAAAAGCGCCAAACCACTCTGTCCAGGCATTCGAACGTCCAAAAGGATGCATCCAGCTTGGGTTGGAACGGGTGCTTGAGTGCCCGGGAACTTTTCTTGCAGCATGCGCTCAAAATCATCAGCGCTTGCAAATGCTTCGCTCATGAGCCGTCTAGAACGCAAGAGCCAGGCCATCGCATCGCGAACACTGGCATCGTCATCAACAATGAAAACACAGGCGTTGTGGGCAGGTTGCATGATTAATTTTAGCCGTGCTCACAACTCTGGCGCTGTGGGAAGGGTAAAGCGGAAAAGTGTGCCGCTGGGCTCATGGGCTTCAAACTCCAAATGACCGCCGTGCTGCTCTACAACGGTTCGGCAAAGACTGAGCCCTAGGCCCATGCCCTCTGCCTTGGTGGTGAAAAAAGGCGTGAACAATTGCTTTGCAATCTCAGGCGAAATGCCAAGGCCCAAATCGATGACTGAAAACTCAACCCAGCCATGAGACTCGCTGGATGGGGCCCTTTTAATTTGCAGGCTTAGAAGTCGCGTCCGGCAGTCCGGGTGGTCCATGGCCTGCATACCATTGCGCGCCAAATTGAGCAAGACTTGTTCAACCATGGTTCTGTCACAAAGAATGGGCGATAAGCGCTCACCTAATTTGGTTTCAACACGAACATGCAACTTTTGAGCTTGCAACAGCACAAGCGGCATCACCGCATTGATCAGAGCCTGAGGGCTTACAACTTCTTTGTCTTGATCGCGGCGCCTGACGAAATCATGAACACTGTTGATGACCTTGCCAGCGCGACCGGCTTGCTCTGAAATTCTTTCAAAGGCCATTTGCAGATCACTCAGTCTGTGGGCAGCGTCGCCGTGGTCTGAGCGCTTGAGAAGGTTTAAGGAGCCAGTGGCGTAGCTTGAAATGGCAGCCAAGGGTTGATTCAATTCATGGCTCAAAAGAGAGGCCATCTCACCAACGGTTGCCAAGCGCGCAGTTGCTTGCAACCGCTCTTGTGTTGAACGTGAAAACTCTTCAATGCGGCGTTGCTCGCTGATGTCCAAAAAGGCACTCATCCAACCTGTTTGCTCACCCAAAACATTGATCAACGGCGCCTCAAAAATAAGGACCGGAAATCGAGAGCCATCTTTTCTGACAAAGACCGATTCAAAACCTTCGCGAGGTGGTGCATTACCTGCTAGTCGCACCGCTTGGCGTTGTTGATATTCACCCACCATTTCAGGTGGCCAGTACGGCATGGGCGCGGACTGGCCTAAAAGCTGATCAGCGTCAAACCCGACCATTTGACAAAAGGCTGGATTGACATAGGTGATGCGACCTTTTAAATCGCGTGCGCGCAGGCCAGTGACCAAAGAGTCTTCCATGGCCTTTCTAAACGCAAGTGCATCAGCCAAGTCGCGCTCAGCTTTGAGCCGGCGACGCGAATCCTTCACCAACAAGACCAAGACAGAAACCAGGGCAATAGACATGGCGGTGACCAAGGCCGGCAAAATATTTGGAAAAAGGTCGGGTGCAGCGCGGCGGCCATCCATTCTCAGCATGAGCGTGGTGCCAGGCAAGTCAATTAATTGGGTGGCTGTGAACAGCCGCTTGGCGCGAGGCAAGGTGCCGTGAACAGCCAGTCGTGTGCCGTCTGGTTCAATGAAAGAGACCTCATTGCGGCGGCCATAAGTCTCGCCCAAAGTCGTCGCCAAAACCTCTTGAAGGCCGTAAGTTAAAAGGGTAAACCCAAGGCTGGTGCCCTGCTCAATGATGGGCAGGCACATTTCCATGACCTCCAAACCAATGCCGTTGGCTTGAGGCACAAAGTAGCTTCTCGAATAGGCGGGGCCATTGAGTCGTTTGGAGCGCAGACATGTTTGAACAATTTCAGCTTGTTCGTTCATGCGGTTTGTATCGTCAAACAAGTTGGGTTTCAACGGAGAGGCGACGGCGTCCAAGACCAAGCCTTTTAGGTCTCTTCTTTCAATGCGAAGCCAAGATCTGTTTTGGCTGAGCAGCGGTTTGACTTCTGCTTGCCATAATTTGGGCGACAAGGACCCCGCTTGTAAATTTTGCAGCGTCACAATGTGATTGCTAAAACCATTGCGCAAATCACTCACCGCATCTGCCGTATCTCGATCCAATTCCGCTTGGTACTGACTGGCTTCATAACGACCGGCCAGCCAAACCAAGGTGACCAAAAGGGCGACGACCAGGCCAACCAAGGCAAGCCACAATGAAAACCGGCGATCGGTAAATGAGCGAGTGGCGTACTTGATAAGCTGCCAAACGGGGTGCTTGTTTTGCAATGATGAAGTGTCGTGAGCCGTCATGAGCAAGAGTTTCGCCAAGCTTAAGGTACAGCAGGACCGGCCGTTACTTTGGTCACCTTGGGCTCGGTCCATGACCCGTCAATTAAGAACTCTTGCGTGTTAACTCTGCGCAGCGGTTGCTTCAGAATAAGTTGAGCCAAGAAGGTGCTTAAACCAATGGCGGGGTTGAGTGCAATGCCCGCCAACAAGGACGCTGTGCCGGCATCTACTTCAGGCAAAATCAAAACGCGCAAGCTTTGAGTTTCTTTGGCGATGTCAGAGCTGCCATCCATTTGAACCACGGCATTGACGCCCTTCATTTGCAGGTTGCGTGTGCTGGCAATGCCGTGTTGAATCAACACATCGCCGCGAATGGTGTCGAAGGCAAAGCCCGCGCTAAACACATCTCTAAAATCAAGCAAGAGACGCCTGGGCAATGCTTGCAAACTTAAAACGCCCAACAGCTTGGCGACACCTGGCTCCGCCTGAAGAAATTGACCGCGTCCCATGTTCACATTGAAGCGGCCGTCCAAACTTGGGTAGTGCAATGTCATTGGCGAGCCTTGCCAGCTGATCTGACCTTCTAATTTGCCAGCCCCGCCGCGCAGCGCATCTTTGGTGCCCAAACGATTTAACAAGTCGCCGGCATCAGAAATGTCCAGCTTGAAGCTCATTTCGGTGTTGGCTTGTCGAGCCCCTTCTTTGGATGTGATCCACCGGCCACTTGCTTTGAAGCTGGCTTCGGGCACAGAAATGTTCAGCTTGTTAAGGCGCCACTCACGTCCGGTGGCCATGCGAGGCGCAGTGGCCTCTGTGTTGACGGCTTCAATCTCAACCCGTCCCATTTTTTTACCGCGCAGCTCAAGATCTTCCACCACAATGTCCAATGCGGGAATGCTCAAGGGAGAATCCTCTAGCAGTGATTCCACGGTTTGATCGGCTGAGGGCGGCAAGCTTAACCTTGCCAATCGTGCATAAATACGGCCAGCATTTTGGTTGGTGGACTGCCGGTATTCCAAATACCCGCTGAACTCTTTGGCATCTAAATTGGATCGCCACACATAGCCCTCGCGCGAACCGCTGACCAGCACATTGTTGAGCTGGCGGCCTTGAACCCGCACCTCATTGGCCTTCAGCGTCATCCGAGTTGGCAAGTAACTTTGGGTTGCGGCGTCTATTGGCTCGGTGAATGCCGCGCTCCAACTGGAACTTGATTTGGGCGGCGAAATGACATGCGCCCAGTCGTCGACAGAAAAGGACGGTAAATTAACGGAAGCCGTGACGCCCCCATCCGATACCGCCGCGCCTGGCACGACAAATTTTTCACCAACTTGCCAGCGGCCTTGGATAACGCGGGGCTCTGCGCCGCTCACATCTCGCAGATAGAAAGCTGACAAAGATCGACCCCAGGTCAATTGAACTTGATCACGCAGCGCTTTGTTAGGGCTGTTTGCACTGACGCTTTGAACCAGATTTTCAAATTTGAACGGAAGTGACTCTTCGGTTCGTTTTTGAAAGGGTGCGGGCAAACTCAAAGACAGGCCTTCAAGTTCCGACTGAACGCTCAACTCGCTTTGGCCGCCTTTAAAACCCAGACTGGCAGAATAACTGGTTGACCCATTGGCATGTTGAGCGATCCAACTGAGCGCAGGAATTTCTTTGGCTTGACGCAAACCATTGGCGCTGACCTGTCCTTGAACGCGTATGAACGGATTGGCTTCAGTGCTGCGAGGCGCAAGCTTTTTGGCACCACCGTCAAACTTGATGGGTCCGCCTAAAAACTGTGCCGTCATGCCCGCCAAACCGAAGCCTGACTCGGTAAATTGAAGGGTGCCTTGCGCTTTTTCGAAAAGCGGCAAGCCCGCTTGCATGCGAATGTCATTGCCGCTAAAAGCAATGCTGCCTTGAACGTTTGATTTTTCAAGCTCAGACAGAGGCAAGGACAATTTCAAGCGCGTTGTCAATGAGCCCGAGCTGCTGGCTTGAGCCAGCGCACCACCAAGCATTTTGTTGACGGGTGAAAGCCGCAGCTCATTCAAGAGGCTGCTGGCGTTGGCCTTGGACTCACCCTGAACGTTGACGGTCAACGGCCCGTTAAGGCTGGGAATTTCAGCTTTAATTTGTGTGAACGGTATGTTGCCCCATTTGCCTGAGGCGCCATTGACTTTGAAGTTGAGTCGGTCGAAAAGGATGTCACCATTGATGCTGCTCATGGCCGGCCAAACCCCGTCTGAATTGGCGTTGAGATTGGCAGTACCCGTGCTATTTGGTGGGACGTAAGCATATTGAACGTCTTTGACTTTGCCAGCAAATCTGAACTCACCGTCTTTGGGGTTGGCAAATGGAAGTTGCTTGAGATCGCCTTTGATTTTGACGCTAACGCCTTGAACGCTGCCTTTTAAAACAGCGTCGCGAACATAATTTCGAACACCTTGCGGAATGCTCAAAGGCAGATAGCGGTAAATTCGTGACGCATCACCTTGTTGAATGCTGCCTTGCAAGTCCAAGATGCCCAAACTGTTTGGCAAAGTACTCGGCTTCCAGTTTCCTTTGATGTTGGCAGTGAGGTCGGTATTGCTCAAACTCAATTGCCACTCGGGTACCAGCAGTTGCCCTTTTTGATGTTGCCATTGAATGACCGCTTGCATCTTGTCCAAAGGGATGCGCGGATCTTCCAGAATATGGTTGATCTGCAGCGCGCCTTTTTCAACAGACGCGTTGAAATTGCCACCTTCTGAGGTCATGTCGAAACTGATGTTGGCATTCTCAACCCCTGGCCAGTTTTCAGAAGAGGTGCCGGGTTTTCCGCCTTCAAAATAGAAATGATCAAACCGCCCGTTGGCCTTTTTTACTTGGTATGTTTTTTGTTCGCCCGCGTCTTTCTCGGTCCACTCGATGTGAAGCGGGTTGACCAAACCACTTACTTTATGTTCCAACAAGGTTTGGCGGGCAGGTGCAGGCAAGGGCAACTGGAGCGCAATGCTGCGAAGCGCTAGCAAATCTAATTTGTCGCCATGAAAACGGCCTTGAGCACTGGCGCCGTTTTCAGCTTCTAGGTATGAAAGGCTGACGTTGCCTCCAGGCCAACGCAAACCCTCTGCGGTGTCAAATCGCAAGCCCTCGGTAGAAAAATCAAAACCATGCGATGTGGGCTTGAACGACAACCGGCCTGCGATGCTCTTGAATGACAAGGTGTCTAATTCAGGGCTGAGTTGCGCTTTGGCGTTTTCTAGCACCAGATCGGCCGTAGCTTGTTGGAGAGTGCCATGGGTGATGTCTAGCCACATGCGCAGCGCGCCTTGGCCCTGCGTGGCGTTGACTTTCCAAGGCAGGTGGGGCCCAAGCTGTGACAGATTCACTTCGCCGAACTCTGCATGCAGTTGCCCCGTCCAATCTTTGACGCGTCCAGCGTGGGTTGACAAGAGTCCCCGGCGCAGATCACCCATCAGCACAAAACGATCGCCCCAACCCGACGGGGGTGTGGCGTCTAGCCGCCATTGGTGGTGGCGTGCAGAATTGCGCAAGATCCAAGAAACTTGGCTTAATTGAACCGCCGACTTGTCTCTGCTGAGTGGGTTGAATTCATCGGTCCACACCACGTTGCCGTTCTGCACCAGAATTTCTTTTTGTGAAAAAACCCAGTCAGCAGCAGCGGAGTCGGGCGAGTTGTCTTTCTTCAATGCCAGTCCCGCAACACGCCACTCGCCTTTTTCGGTTCTGCGGATATCCAAGGTGGGGGAGTCAATCACCAGCTGTTCGACGCCCAGGTTGAGAACCGATCGAACGCTGATGGCAAATATAACTTTTGGCAAAGTGAGTGCCCTTCGACCTTCGGGATCCAACAAACTGAGGTCATGGATTTCGAAAGTTGGCATCCAACCGGATGAAACCGCCAACAACTGGCCCATCTGAACGGGTACCCCGATGGCTTGCGTGGCTAAGTTTTCAAACTTGGGCCTGAAGTCTTCAATTCGGGGCACAATCCAAAAATGCAAAGTAGCCCAAGCCATGCCCAAAAGAAAACCCACAAGCAACAAAACCCACGCGGCAAAACGCAAGGCAGTGCTGCAAATTTGGGCAAGGGAAGAAAACTTCAACATACGAATGACTATACGGACATAAAGACCTAGGCAGGGAATTATGACCGCCACAAACCCATTTGAGACAGTTAAAGCCATGGATTCAAAACGGCCTTCGCCCTACTCAGAGGGCTCGCGTTTTTTTCAAAGGCTTCAAAGGCGCTACGCGGATCTGTTTGCCAGTTTGCCTCCAGGTGTTCCTCGAAGAGAGTTGTTAACGCAGGCGTACCAACAATTGCGCAGCCAAGGCCATGATGTGGGTTCGGCATTGCGAATCCTGCGCCAATGGACCCTGTCGCGCCTTCTCACTTTAGATTGTGAACAACAGGCGCCGCTTGAAACGATTACGCTCTGTGTCACCCACTTGGCTGAAATTGCTCTGGATGAGGCCTGCCAACAGGCGTTCCGTGACTTGGATGCTCGGCATGGTGAGCCCTTATTGCCTTCGGGTCAAAGGGCCGAATTTTGGGTCGTCGGCATGGGCAAACTGGGCGCGCGCGAACTCAATGTTTCCAGTGACATCGACCTGATCTATGTGTACGACGAGGACGGCGAAACAGCTGGTAACGCACAGGGTGTGGGCAAAATATCCGTTCAAGAATATTTTAGCCGCGCCGTCAAGGCCATCTTTACATTGGTCGGCGAGGTGACCGAACATGGTTTTGTGTTTCGCATGGACTTGGCCCTTCGGCCCAACGGCAACTCGGGGCCAAGCGTTGTTTCCTTAGGCGCGTTGGAGGAGTATTTGTTGGTTCAGGGTCGCGAGTGGGAGCGATTTGCTTGGATGAAAGGCCGGGTCATTGCACCTAGAAGCGCCATTCAAAACGGCTCTGCTGCCAAGTTGCGCAGTGTGGTTTTGCCTTTTGTATACAGACGCTACTTGGACTACAACGTCTTTGAGTCCTTGCGAACCTTGCACCAACAAATTCGGGACCATGCTGCCAAGCGAAGTGCCGGACACCCAGAACGGGCCAACGATGTCAAACTTTCAAGAGGCGGCATCCGTGAAATTGAATTCACGGTTCAACTCTTGCAGGTGGTGCGTGGCGGGCAGTTTCCAGAATTGAGAACGCGCCCTACCTTAGATGCCCTTCAGCGTGTGGCCAAAGCGGGCCTCATGCCACTGGAAACCGCCAAGGCCTTGTCACAGGCTTATGAGTTTTTGCGCAAAGTTGAACACCGAATTCAATACTTAGACGATCAGCAAACACATGTGCTGCCCACGCAAGACGACGATTTGCAGTGGATAGCCAACACCATGGGTTATGCAGCGGGTAGGGATTTCCTCACCGAATTAGATGCGCATCGCGAAGTTGTGGCGCATGAATTTGACATTTTGTTAGGGGGCGATCGGCAATGCACGTCATGCCCGACCCACACGCCCCGCCAACGTCCCGAGCTAGAGGCCGTGCTCGACTTGTTTCAAGGGGAGGCACGAACACGCTTGGCGCATTGGCAAGACAGCCCCAAGCTTCAAAGTCTAAGGGATGATGCGCGAGCCCGCTTAATGCGACTTTTGCAGCGCACTGCGCAATGGCTCCAAGAAGGCCGCGTAGAAGAAGATTCTGTGGTGCGAATGGCCGACTGGATGGAGCCGTTGATGCGCCGAGAAAGTTATTTGGCCATGTTGCTCGAGCGCCCCGCTGTTCACGAGAGGTTGTTGCGCCTGCTGGGCGCTGCCAAATGGCCGGCCAGATACTTGGTTCAGCATCCTGGCGTTATTGATGAATTGGCCAACGGCGAGGTGTTGCTGCAACGCTTTGTTGCGCAAGATTTTGAAGCGGAGCTCCAAGCCCGCCGAGCGGCCTTTTCAAGAACCGATGAGGACGGCGAAGAGAACCTTCTCAACATATTGCGCCGCGCACACCATGCAGAGGTATTTAGAACATTGGCGCGAGACGTCGAGGGGCGACTGACCGTTGAGCAAGTGGCAGATGATTTGAGTGCGATGGCGGATGCCGTCTTGCGTGTCACAGCCCAATGGTGTTGGTCTTGTTTAAAAAGTCGGCACCGGGAAGTGCCCCAGTTTGGCATCGTTGCTTATGGCAAATTAGGCGGCAAGGAGCTGGGTTATGGCAGCGATTTAGACATTGTTTTTGTCTTTGAGGATGCCGATGAACGGGCCCAAGAGGTCTATGGCGCCTTTGTCAGAAAGCTCATCAATTGGTTCACGGTTAAAACCGCAGAAGGTGATTTGTTTGAAATTGATACGGCACTTCGACCAAACGGTGGCTCTGGTTTGTTGGTAACCACTTTCTCCGCTTACGAAGACTATCAACAACAAAGAGGCAGTAATACGGCATGGACCTGGGAGCATCAGGCCATGACGCGGGCGCGTTTTGTGATGGGCAGCGAGGCCATGCGCAGTCGGTTTAACGAGGTCAGACGCGCGGTCATCAGCGCGCCTCGAGAAGAAAGCTCGTTGCGAGACGAAATCGTGACCATGCGCAACCGGGTTCGAACCGCACACACGATCAAGCCCAAGCTCTTTGACGTCAAACACAGTCCTGGTGGCATGGTGGATGCAGAATTTGCGGTGCAGTATTTGGTCCTGATGCACGCTGGAGCGCACCCTGAAATGGCCGATAACGTGGGCAACATTGCACTCTTACAGCGCGCAGAAGAGGCCGGCTTGCTGCCGCATAGCCTTGGGGTCAGAGCGTCGGCCGCCTACCGTGAGCTGCGTCGCGTGCAACACAAAGCCAGGTTGAACGAGGCACCAACACAAGTGCCGCAAGCCGAGTTGCAAATAGAAAGAGAAGCTATCTTGGCACTTTGGCACTCGGTTTTTCCGGAAACAGAGCAAAAACCCCTTGTGCGTGACAAGTGAACTGAATAGCAGTAAACTGTCCGGTCACAAAATGGAACGGATAGTTCAATGCACAAATTCAAACTTTTCAAAACATGGGTGACAGTGTTTGGGCTGTTGTCGACGACATCAATTTGGGCGCAGTCGACCACGCCACCCGTTGTGCCGTCTGCGCCGGTGGCTGCTTGCCCCGTTTTGTTGAACCACACATTTCCAAGGCTCCAAGATGAGAAACCGCAGTCACTGTGCCAATACAGTGGCAAGGTCATTTTGGTGGTGAACACCGCCAGCTATTGTGGTTTTACGCCGCAATACAAGGGCCTAGAGGCCATTTACAGCCAATACAAAGACAAGGGCTTGGTTGTTTTGGGTTTTCCTTCGAACGACTTCGCACAAGAAAAAACAAACAACCAAGACATTGCTGATTTTTGCGAAAACACGTTTGGCGTGAAGTTTCCCATGTTCACTAAAACGTCCGTCACGGGCGATTCGGCGGTGCCCTTTTTCAAACAATTGGCTCAGGACCCTGGTCAAAGGCCCAAGTGGAACTTTTACAAATACTTGATCGGCCGAGACGGCAAGCTCGTTGACAGCTACAACAGCATGACCAGCCCAGAAAGCAAAAGCTTGGTGCAAGCCATTGAGAAGAGCCTCGCGCGAAAAACTTCCTGAGCTTGGCGCAAGCAGGCTATGCAGCACAAGCAGGTTCCCCCCAGAAAGATTTAATCTTGAAGTACAAAAAGATTGCCATTGTGGGTTCTGGCATATCGGGCTTGGGCCTTGCCCACAGCCTGAAAGGCCAAGCCGACATCACACTGTTTGAAGCAGGCGCTTACTTTGGCGGACATGCCAACACAGTAGACATCACCTTGCCGACCGCGCAAGGCATGGTGACGTACGGTGTCGATACAGGGTTTCTGGTTTTTAACGAAAGAACCTACCCCAACTTGATCAACCTGTTTGCTGAATTAGGCGTTGAGACTTCCTTGTCGGACATGTCCTTCTCAGTACAAGCACCCAAAGTCTGGGGCAATGAAGACTTGGAATGGAGTGGAAGCAACTTAGACACTGTGTTTGCGCAACGCCGCAATTTAGGGCGACCCCAGTTTCTCAAAATGTTGTATGACGTTTTGCGCTTCAACAAACTGTGTACGCGCATTGCCCAGCAACAAGCTGAAAGCGAAATGCGTCAGCCTCTTTCTGAATTCTTAAAACAACATCGGTTTAGCGAAGCATTTAAGAATTGGTATTTCTTACCCATGATGGGCTGCATCTGGAGTTGTCCAACAGACCAAATGTTGGCCTTTCCAGTGGCCACCATGATTCGCTTTTGCCACAACCACGGCCTGATTCAAGTCAGCAATCGGCCGCGTTGGTTCACTGTCACTGGGGGCTCACGCAACTACGTTGAAAAAATAGTGAGCGGCATCACCGACAAGCGCCTCAACACACCCGTGCAAATGATCGAGCGCGATGAAGAGGGCGTGCGCGTGATGACGCAAGGGATCGCAGAACGGTTTGATGAAGTGGTTGTGTGCACGCACTCTGACCAAGCGCTGCGCCTGCTTAGAACACCCAGTCAAGAAGAGACGCAGTACTTATCGGCCATTCGTTATCAAGACAATGTGGCTGTCTTGCACACAGAAGAAAAAGTTTTGCCCAGCAGACGCAAAGCTTGGGCGGCATGGAATTATGTGCGAGCAGAAAATGACGAGCAAGAAAACAGCCGAGTGTGTTTGCACTATTTGTTGAATAAATTGCAGCCCTTGCCCTTTGAACAAGCCGTGGTCGTATCGCTCAACCCAACGGCGGCCATTGATCCTCAGAAAATCATTCAGACCATCCATTACGCGCACCCCGTATTTGACTTATCTGCCATTGACGCACAGCAGCACTTGCACCAAATACAGGGTCAACAACATACCTGGTATGCCGGTGCGTGGCTGGGCTATGGTTTCCACGAAGATGGTTTGAAATCGGGTTTATCGGTAGCCAGAGAAATTCTGAAAAGGATCCATGCATGACCACGGGGGGTGTGCTCATGGGTCATGGTCAAGTGCGGCACGTTCGCTTGCGGCCTACTCGGCATGCCTTTCAGTACAGCGCCTATTTTTTAATGTTGCCGATGAGGCATTTGCAAGCCTTGTCTGCGGAACACCCATCACCAGGCACCTCAAACAGAACAGCGCTTTCAATCAACAAGCCAGGCATGCTGTCATTTTTTGATGCAGACCATGGCGATGGACGTCTGCCTGAAAAGGGCGGTGCATTGACCTGGATCGAAGAACTTTTGGCGGATGAAAACATCCATGACGCTAAGGGTGAGATTTGGCTTCAAACTTTTCCCAGGGTGTGGGGCTACACCTTCAAGCCGGTGAGCTTTTGGTATTGCCACCGGACGGACAACACTTTGGCAGCCATCTTGGCCGAAGTTCACAACACCTTTGGCGAACGCCATTGTTATTTGTTGCCTGAGCCAAAATTTGGTCGAACCGAACATGCCAAAAAAGTCTTTCACGTTTCGCCTTTTTGTGATGTCGCCGGTCAATACGATTTTCGATTCATGCGATCACGTCAAGGCGAGTTTGAGCGCGTTGTTGCTCGGGTTGATCATGGTGATGAGAGTGGCCCTTTGATTCAAACCAGCATCAGCGGCGCTTTGGTGCCAGCCACGCGCGAAGAAATTCGACGTACTTTATGGCGCTATCCCCTTTTTACATTTGCCGTGATGTTTCGCATTCACTGGCATGCCCTGTTGCTGTGGTTTAAACGCGTACCCTTTTTCAGCAAACCAGAACCACCTTCTCAATTGGTTTCTCGTGCGCAAGCCACTTCAACGATCATTTCCAAAATCAGCTGATCATGAATACCAGTCCCTCTCACAGCACCCCATTTGAAATTCATTCCGCGCCAATGGCCGTGCGCAAAGTATTGCAATTGCTTGAAAAAATGGAGCACGGTACTTTGACGGTTCAGTTTCCCGACCGAAGCACCAAAGTATTTGGCAAGTCTGCCACCCTGCATGCCGCCATCAGCCTTCAAAACTGGAACGTATTTAGCGCAAGCTTGAAGTCTGGCGACATTGGTTTTGCTGAGACCTACATTGCCGGTGATTGGAGCACACCTTCACTGAGTGACTTGCTGCGCGTCATGATTCAAAACCGACGCGTAGTCGATGAGTTGATTTTTGGGACGTGGTGGGGCCGAATGGCCTACCGCATCAAGCACCTGCTCAATCGCAATCACAAGGCCAACAGCCGAAAAAACATTCACGCACATTACGACTTGGGCAATGCGTTTTACGAGCTTTGGCTAGACGGCACCATGAACTATTCGTCAGCCTTGTTTGAAGGCGATTTCAGCCAAAGCACGGGCGATGCTCAGCGCGCCAAGGTTCGCCGTGCATTGCGCATGACCGATGTGGGTGTGGGCTCAAGAGTGCTTGAAATTGGCTGTGGATGGGGTGCTTTGGCCGAAATGGCCACCGTTGATTTCGGTGCCAGCGTGAACGGCGTGACCTTGTCGACGGAGCAACTGGCATTTGCCAATGCGCGAATGAAGTGGAACGGCAAAGCTGATAAAACAGATTTGCGCTTGCAAGACTACCGTGACATCGATGACGGCCCTTACGACGCCATCTGCTCGATAGAAATGATAGAAGCCGTTGGCAAAGAGTTTTGGCCCACTTATTTTCAAACGGTGAGCCAACAATTGAAGCCTGGCGGCAAAGCCTGCATCCAAAGCATTGTGATTGACGATGCGTTGTTCGATCGCTATTTGAAATCGACAGACTTCATTCAGCAGTATATTTTTCCTGGTGGATGTTTACCAAGCCCCTCGGAGTTCAGGCGACAAGCTCGTGCAGTGGGTTTGGAGGTGATCGATGAGTTGAAATTCGGCCCCGACTATGCAGAAACTTTAAGGCGCTGGCGCCACGACTTCATGGCGCAAGAGGCGAAAGTTTTGAACTTGGGATTCGATACCAAGTTCTTGCGTTTGTGGGAGTTTTATTTGGCTTACTGCGAAGCTGCATTTGACGAAGCCAATACAGACGTGATCCAGTTCACCTTGCAGAAAAGGCACTGACGTGTCCATCTCTTTGCGTCAGCGTTTCTATTCATGGGGCATTGCGCTGGCAGCGTCTTTCTTGATGTTGAACCTTGCACATGCTTCGGCCGTTTTGTTACCGGGTGCCAAACCCTCCCCACAACAACGCCTAAGCATCTGGGGCTTTGACATCTATGACGCACGCCTTTGGGTGCGACCAGGCTTTTCCTTGACAAACTATTCAGCACACGCTTTCGTGCTCGAGTTGTCTTATTTAAGAAGCCTAGAAGGTGCGGCCATTTCCAAAAGGTCTATCGAGGAAATGCGAAAAGTGGGCAGCTTCACGCGCGATCAAGAAAGCAATTGGCTGAAAGCCATGCTTGAGTTGTTTCCCAACGTTCAAAAAGGGGATCGTATTCAGGCCGTCTACACACCTAACGCAGGTGCTGAATTTCTTTACAACGACAAACCCATCGGCAGCATTCAAGACCCTTTGTTTGCGCAACTGTTTTTCGGTATTTGGCTACACGAGTCAACTGCGGCGCCTGCTATTCGACAAGCTTGGATGAAGGGTTTATGAGCGCGTTGAGAGCCATCACTCACCCGCAAAGCATGGGCTACGGCTTATTGGCATTGCCGCTCGCTTTTGTAGCACTGCCGATGTACGTCAATTTGCCGCACTTCTATGCCACGCAATTTGCGGTGCCACTGACAAGCTTGGGCGCGGTGTTGTTGTTCAGCCGCTTGATCGATGCCGTTGTAGACCCTTTGCTGGGGCGTCTGAGCGATGCTTTGTACACACGCTCTTCCTTTAGCGTCTTGGGTATGGCATTGGCATACGCTTTGGGCTTGGTGCTTGCGTTTGCCGCACTCTTTTTTCCACCTGCTTTCTCAGATCCTTTTTCCTATGTCATTTGGGTTGGTGTTTGGATCACGCTTTGTCACCTCACCTACAGTGGCTTAAGCATTCTTCATCAAGCTTGGGCTTCGAGGCTGGGTGGTGGCACAAGCCAACAAAGTCGCGTTGTTGCCTGGCGAGAAGGGGCAGGCTTGCTGGGCGTTGTCATCGCATCGGCCATGCCCGTCATGGCGGGTTGGCTGTCAACCACAGTTTTCTTGGGTTTGATGCTGATGTTGGGCCTCATTGTCTGGTTTCGTGTTCTGCGTCATATGGCCATTGAAAACGACAGCCATACTGGAAATGCGGACAAAGACAGCTATTTGCCATTGAAGCAAATCAGTTTTCGAAAACTGCTTGGTGTTTTCTTGTTGAACGGTATTGCCAGTGCAGTGCCTGCTGGCTTGGTCATGTTTTTTATTGAAGATCAAATTCAGGCATCTGCTGCCATGTCGCCTTTGTTTTTGGGTGTCTACTTTTTATCAGGTGCAATTTCCTTGCCCTTGTGGCTGAGGCTTGTGCGTGCTCAAGGTCTCGCCAAGGCTTGGTTTGTTGGAATGATTTTGGCCATTCTGAGTTTTGGCAGTGTTGGGTTTTTAGGGCCTGGTGATGAACTGGCTTTTCTGGCGGTATGCCTCGCCTCGGGCATTGCTTTGGGTGCAGACCTTGTGGCGCCTGCCGCCTTGTTGAACCGAGTGATTGACAAATTGGGGCACAGAGGTCGTGCAGAAGGACTTTATTTGGGCTGGTGGAATCTGGCCAGTAAATTGAACTTGGCTTTGGCGGCGGGCTTGTGCTTGCCCTTGCTTTCTTATTGGGGTTACACGCCGGGTACTCAAACAGAACAGGGTTTGAGAGCCTTGTCTTTGGCATATGGCGTATTGCCTTGTGCGCTAAAACTCTTGGCCTTGGCGGTGTTGTTTGTGTTTTGGATTCAACCGTCGGCGCGGCAGCCGGCACTTAGGAGTGATTGATGAACAGACGTCTATGGTTACAAAATATGACACAAGGCTTGAGTGCGCCATTTCTTGCAAGGGCAAGCACATTTGGCTTAGCGACGACCAGCGCGCTGGCTTTGTCTGCTTGTGCGGGTCCCCAAATTTCTGACTATGCAGCACAAACACCCTTGTTAGATTTGCGAACCTATTTCAATGGCACGGTGGACGCATGGGGCCTGTTCACCGATCGAAGCGGCCGGGTGGTTAAACGATTCACGGTGGTCATGGATTGCAAATGGCAAGGCGACGAAGGTGTGTTGGATGAAGCTTTTACCTATTCAGATGGTACAAAACAACGCAGAATTTGGCGTTTGAAAGCCTTGCCAAATGGGCAATACGAGGGCCGCGCAGACGATGTGGTCGGCATGGCCTCAGGCCAAACCAAAGGCAATGCATTTCAATGGCAGTACACCTTGGCCTTGCCTGTTGACGGTTCTGTATGGCATGTTCAATTTGACGATTGGATGTACTTGATGGACGACCGCGTGATGTTGAACAAAGCAGTCATGAGCAAGTTGGGCGTGACTTTGGGCGAGGTGACCTTGTCGTTCACTCGGCGAGAGCCCGTTACAGCCGGAGGCAAGTCATGAGCCTTCAGGCCGCTAAGCTGGCACCGCCAGTCGACAACACGCCTGCGTCACTGGCACCCACTAAACGACGATGGGGCGCGCCACTGAATCAGCCCATTCAAACTTGGCAAGGTCGCCGTGTTTGGCTGGTCGGTGCATCCAGCGGTATTGGTTTGGCTTGTGCCAAAGCATTGCACGCTGCCGGTGCGAAGGTGATTGTTTCGGCGCGCGACGTGGGTGCCTTGTCTGAGTGGGCCGAAACTTGCAAGAAAGAAGGCTTGCCCGTCGAGTTAATGTCATTGGACGTGACCGATGCCTTACAAGTGAAATATGTGGCGCGCCAAGTGGCCGCAGGTGGTCCTTTGGATTTCTTGCTGTATTGCGCTGGTCACTACCGCGCACAGCGTGCCACCGAATTTGATTTGAAGGACATGCTGAGACACCAGGATGTGAATTACAACGGTTTGCTGCGTGTACTCGATGCGGTGTTGCCTATGTTCTTGCAGCAAAGATCTGGGCACATCAGTTTGGTCAGCAGTGTCGCCGGTTGGAGGGGGTTGCCCAACGGTCTGGCCTATGGCCCGACCAAGGCCGCCATGACGCATCTTGCAGAAACTCTGTACATGGACCTTCAAGACCAAGGAATTGGCGTCAGTGTGATCAACCCAGGTTTTGTAGCGACGCCCTTGACGGCCCAAAACAATTTTCAAATGCCCGCACTCATGTCGCCGGAAGAGGCTGCCAAAGCCATGTTGGCAGGTTGGTCTGAGGGATTGTTTGACATTCATTTTCCCAAGCGATTTACAGCATGGTTGAAACTGATGCGACTGTTGCCTTACCGCGCATACTTTGCGGTGGTCAGGCGATTTACCGGACTTTGACCATGAACCAGCGCGAGACATTTGCTCAAATCGCTCAATTCTTTGAAACCCTCACGCCCCAAAGTGTGGCGCAACTGAAAAATTTTTACAGTCCAACGGCGCAGTTCAAAGACCCATTTAACCAGGTGCAGGGCACGGAAGCCATTGAGCAAATTTTTCTGCACATGTACGAGTCCCTTGAGAACCCTCGCTTTGTCATCACAGCGCAGGTGGTGGATGGGCATCAAGCATTTTTAACCTGGGACTTTAAATTTCGGTTCAAACGATTTGACACCAGCACCGAGCAAGTGGTTCTGGGCACCACGCATTTGGTGCTGGATGACCAAATGAAAATCAGCTTGCATCGAGATTATTGGGATGCTGCCGAAGAGCTTTATGAAAAGTTGCCTTGGGTCGGCGCTTTGATGCGCTGGCTTAAAAAGCGCGCCAACTCATAATTGCCAATTACTTTGGCAGGCTGTCAATGAAGCTTTGACGCTGCAGGAGTTTCTCGTGCAATTTGTCAAGGTTGGGGTGTGCGCTTCGCCATTGAATATGGGGGAAACGGAAGTCTAAGTATCCCAGCGCACAACCGACCGCAATGTCAGACAAGCTCAGGTGAGCACCAGAGCAATAGGGCTTTTCGGCCAAGCCCTGAGACATCGCACGAAGGGCTTCTGATATTTTGTGAAGTTGGCGATCAATCCAGGCTTGGTTGCGCTGCTCGGGTGTGCGATGTGGCCAAACAGCTTCCATGCGCGCCAACAAGGCAGCATCAAGCAGGCCGTCAGACAATGCTTCCCAAGTTTTCACTTCGGCACGCTCGCGGCCATTGGTTGGAATCAACTTGCCAACAGGAGAGAGGGTGTCCAGGTACTCTACGATGACGCGAGAATCAAAAAGTGCTTCACCGCCCTCTAAGACCAAACAAGGTACTTTACCCAAGGGGTTAGAAGCATGGATGGTGGTATTGGCTGACCAAACGTCTTCGGCCACCATGCGGTAGTCCAACTTTTTCTCTGCCATCACGATGCAGACTTTGCGGACATAGGGGCTGGTAGGTGAACCGATCAGTTTCATGGTTTGTTCTTGTGGAAAATTGTCAAAAAGCGGGCATCA
>Ga0214921_10001111_pt1 | contig 46710 bp, 48 predicted proteins | sample LL1505_MetaG_FD_177992 | JGI IMG/M metagenome (GOLD analysis project Ga0214921, IMG submission 177992) | Freshwater microbial communities from Lake Lanier, Atlanta, Georgia, United States - LL-1505 | ecosystem: Environmental > Aquatic > Freshwater > Lake | place: USA: Georgia | collected... | reverse complement strand
AAAAGGGAAAGGAGCAAAAAACGCAGAACAGTTAAACTTATCCACAACCGACTAGGCCAAATTATTTAAAAATCGGTGGCTCAATATTGGTTGCAAATAGTGGCTCACTTTGCGTTGCAATTCAACAATGAGATCAGTCAAGGAAAACTTGCTGAAAATAAAACCGAGAGCAAATGGGTGAAGTTCATTTTCAAGCAAGCGCTGAAAGGAAACTCAGTCGCATCCATCAAAAAGGAACTTGACTCAAATGGGATTCTTGCTCGAAGAGGCGGTCTATGGACGCTTGGGTCTATTGAGTCATTGATGACCAACACTCACTACCTTGGTCGGTACGTTTACACAGATGGCGTATCTAGCGAGCAGGTGGAGGTTAAGTGTCCAGTCATCGTTGATGAAGTAACTTGGAACTCAGTTCATCTTGCTCGTAAGCGCAAATCCAACCGTAAAGACCAGCAAAACGCCACGACGAAAAACTTCTACTTACTACGTGACTTTATGGTTTGCGGTCACTGCGGTCGAAAGATGGCTGGGCGTATCAAACCCTCAAAGTCCGAACAGATGTATTACTGTCCGAACAAAGAGCGTGTTTGGGCTAAGGAAGGTGAAAGTTCAACGCACTACCAAAGAGGTACAGGTTGTGGCTTTGATCGCGCAATGAATATTCAGATTACTGACAAGCTGGTCTTCGATACGGTAGTCAAACTTCACAGCAGCTCAAGCATCCTCAAAGAGGAAGTGAAGAAGCGGGTTTATTCAGATCACGGAATTAAAAGTATCACCACCGCAGAAGAGACAAAGGGTCTTGAGCGCCAGCTTCGCAAATCCGAGTCACTTTTTCAAAGCCTCCAAGAGTCAATCGGTAACCTTGAAGCCAATCGAATCTTGAAACGGATGGACGATAAAGCCTACAAAACTGCGGTTTCACGGATGAATGATGAAGCTGATCGACTCAAGACTGAGATCACTAACTTGCGGCTTAAGTTGAGAGGTGAAGCTGAGAAAAAGCAGTGGGTCTATTGGGTCGACCACTTTGGTAAAGAGATTGATGAAAAGTCGAAACTTAACGACGAACAGCGCCAGCTTTATCTGAAAGGTTTGATCGAAAAAATCGAAGCTAAGTTCAACGCAAAGACCCGTAACCACGAACTAGAAATCCACTTCCAACACCCCATCGTAGGAGACGGAATCAAGTGGAAAGACCCAAAGAAAAAGACCTTGGGTTACAAGGTCTTAAACGGCTCAAAAACGACGTCTCTACAGGTGGAAAAGAGGGACGGGCGGGGAAAGTAAATTACCCCCTAGCCACCTTACTCAACGGTCACACTCTTAGCCAAATTGCGAGGCTTGTCCACATCCGTTCCCCGAGCACAAGCCGTGTGATACGCCAACAACTGCAAAGGCACCACATGCAAAATAGGTGACAACACCCCATAGTGCTCTGGCATGCGAATCACATTCACGCCCTCGCTGCTCTCAATCTTGGTATCGCCATCGGCCAACACATAGAGCACACCCCCCCTTGCACGCACTTCTTGCATGTTGCTCTTGAGTTTTTCCAAAAGTGCATCGTTGGGCGCAACAGTCACCACAGGCATTTCACTGGTCACCAAGGCCAATGGGCCGTGCTTCAGTTCGCCGGCGGCATAAGCTTCAGCATGAATGTACGTAATCTCTTTCAGCTTCAACGCACCTTCTAGTGCAATGGGATAGTGCGTACCGCGGCCCAAGAACAATGCGTTTTCCTTAGACGCAAACTCTTGCGACCAACTGATGATTTGCGGCTCAAGCGCCAGCACAGCTTGCAGGGCTGCAGGCAAGTGACGCATGTCTTTGAGGTGCATGGCTTCGTCGGCTTCACTCAAACGGCCCTTGCTTTGCGCCAAGGCCAAGGTCAGCAAAAACAAACCTGCCAATTGAGTGGTGAAGGCTTTGGTAGAAGCCACACCAATTTCAGTTCCTGCGCGCGTGACATAGGCCAACTTGCACTCGCGCACCATGGCTGACGTGGCCACATTGCAAATGGTCAAGGTATTGTTCATGCCCAAACTTTGAGCGTGACGCAATGCCGCCAAGGTGTCGGCCGTCTCGCCCGATTGCGTGATGGTGACGACCAAAGTTTTGGGGTTCGGAACAGAATCTCTGTAGCGATACTCGCTTGCAATTTCGACTTGGCAAGGAATTTGGGCCACCGATTCCAACCAAGACTTGGCCACGCAACCACTGTAGTAACTGGTGCCACAAGCCAAGATCAGCACATTGTCAATTTCTTTGAACACCTTAAATGCACTGGCTGAATGAGCCCCGTCATTCAAACCATCAAACAACTCGGGCACGATGTGCGCCACACCTTCTAAGGTGTCTGCAATCGCGCGAGGTTGCTCAAAAATTTCTTTCTGCATGTAGTGCCTGTAAGGGCCCAACTCTGCAGCGCCGCTGTGTGCGAGCACGGTTTTCACGGGACGCTCTACACGCTGATGGTTGCGATCTTCAATCCAATATTTGCCCAATTGAATGTCGATCAAATCACCTTCTTCCAGGTACACAATTTGATCGGTCACGCCGGCCAAGGCCATGGCGTCGCTGGCCAAAAAGTTTTCGGGGTGCGACGTGCCCACGCCCAAAATAAGGGGCGACCCTGCACGTGCGCCAATCACACGTTGAGGTTCGTCTTTGTGAAACACGGCAATGGCGTACGCGCCTTTGAGCTCTTGCACTGTGCGTTTTACGGCTTCAAACAAATCTCCGTCGTAAACACTGTCGACCCAATGTGAAATCACTTCGGTGTCGGTTTGGCTGGTAAACACATAGCCTTTGGCTTGCAAAAGGGCACGCAGCTCATCGTGGTTTTCAATGATGCCGTTGTGCACCAAGGCCACACGACCGGGTTTGTCTTTCAAGCTTTCTAAGCTGCCAGGGCCTGAACTAAAGTGAGGGTGTGCGTTGTGCACAGCGGGTGCGCCGTGCGTGGCCCAGCGGGTGTGCGCAATGCCGGTGCCGCTGGCAATGTGATCGGTGTCAATTTGCGCCATGAGTTCAGACACGCGTGAGGTGCTGCGCGCGCGCTTCAAGCCGCCTGCACCAGGCTTCAAACTGGCTTCGTGAATGGCCACGCCGCAAGAGTCGTAGCCGCGGTATTCAAGACGCTGCAAGCCCTGAACCAAGAGGGGAACGATGTTTCTGTCTGAAACCGCACCAACAATGCCGCACATAGAAAAACTTTCTGTTTGAAATCTGAATTGATTGTTAAATTGATATTAGATTTGACCACACAGGGTTCTGCGTGAGCCTCGTTTTGAACGTCGGCCCTTACTTAACTTTGAGGTTTGGCTTTTTTCTCAGGTCGCTTCCAATTGACAATGCTGGTTTGCCTGCCGCGCGCCACGCTTAAAGCGCCGGGTTCGGTGCTTTTTGAAATGGCAGAACCACCCCCCACCGTGCCGCCGGCACCAATGGTGACCGGCGCAATGAGCACGCAGTTGCTGCCAATGTGCACATCGTTTTCAATCACGGTGCGGTGCTTGTTGGCGCCGTCGTAGTTGGCCGTGATGCTGCCCGCGCCATAGTTCACACGTTCGCCCACGGTGGCATCGCCCAGGTAAGCCAAGTGGTTGGCTTTGGCACCTTTGGCCAAGGTGGCGTTTTTCACTTCGACAAAATTGCCAATGTGCACGTCAGCGGCCAATTGCGCACCAGGACGCAAGCGGGCAAAGGGGCCAATCAATGAGCCTTCGCCCACGGTCACGCCCTGTTGTTCACCATCGATGTGGGTGAAGGCATGGATCACTGCGCCGGCCGCGATGTTGGCGTTGGCAATCACGCAGTGAGGGCCAATGCGCACGCCGTCGCCTAAATGGACCGTGCCGTGAAAGACACAGTTCACATCAATTTCCACGTCGGTGCCGCAGCTTAAATGGCCGCGCAAGTCGATGCGCGCGGGGTCGGCCAAGCGCACACCTTGCACCATCAACTCATTGGCCTTTTGCAGCTGGTAAGCCCGCTCCAATTGGGCCAGTTGTTGCGGGCTGTTCACCCCCGTGACTTGCACTTCGTCTTGAATGCGATGCGCCACCACTGTCACGCCGTCGGCCACCGCCCACTTCACCACGTCGGTGAGGTAGTACTCGCCTTGGGAGTTGTGGTTGTCGAGTTTGGCCAGCCACACTTTGAGTTGCTTGGCAGGCACCGCCATGATGCCGCTGTACACCTCCTGAATTTGGAGCTGCTCGGGCGTGGCATCTTTTTGTTCCACAATGGCCAACACACTCTGACCATCGGGGCTTCTCACAATGCGGCCGTAGCCGGTGGGGTTGGGCATGTCCAGAGTGAGCAAGGCCAAGCGTTCAGTTTGCGCCGGCATGACACAGCCCAACAAAGCCTTCAAGGTTTCGGCTTGCGTTAAGGGCACATCGCCCGACAAGACCACCACCCAGCCATCATCGGCCAGCTCGGGCATAGCTTGTTGCACGGCATGACCGGTGCCCAATTGAGGTTCTTGGCGAACAAACTTCACATTCAAGCCATGCGGCCACTGCACCACGGCCGCTTCCACTTCGGGGGCGCCGTGGCCGGTAATGACCACCGCAGAACGCGCATTCAATTGGGCGGCCCTTTCGAGCACATGCCCCAACAAGGCCTTGCCCGCCAGTTTTTGCAAAACCTTGGGCAGGAGGCTTTTCATGCGAGTGCCCTTACCCGCCGCCATGACAACCACGTCCAAGGGCGGTTGAGGCGACAATGTTGTTTGAATTGTTGAGGTGTCCGACATGGCGAAATTTTCCTTCTGGGTACGAATTATCGCGGCTTCTTGGGGGGCCGTCCTTTTCAGCGTGGTCCTTTCGGGCTGCAGTGCCGTCAAATTGGGCTACAACCAAATGCCCGACATTGCCGCGTGGTGGCTAGACAGCTACATCGATTTCAACGACGCCCAGGCCCCGCAAGCCAAAGTGGCCTTGAAAAAGCTCCAGGCTTGGCACCGCAAAGAAGAACTCCCCGCCGTGGCCGACCTCCTGGCACAGGCCCAAACCATGGTGCCTCACAACATCACGCCAGAGCAAGCCTGCACCGTTTGGGCCAGTGCCCAAAAGAGAATCGAGGCCCTCATGGTCGAAAGCAGCCGGTTGGCCGCGCCCGTGGTCAGCCAGTTGGGGCCCAAACAGCTCAAGCATTTGGAAAAAGAATGGGCGATTCGCAACGAAGACTGGAAAAAAGATTGGCTTCAAAGCGATCCACAAGAGCGCGCCAAAAAACGCCTCGACAGCGGCATCGACCGGTTTGGCACTTTTTATGGCGACTTCAGCCCTGAGCAAATTAAGCTGATGCAAAAGCAAGTAGAGCAGGCGGCATGGTCGCCCGAGTGGGGCTATCAGCAGCGCCTAAAGCGCCAGCAAGCCATGTTGTCTGCGCTTCAAACCATGTCGGCCGACCTCAGCAAACCCGCCATGCCCTTGCCGCTGGTTGAAAAGAACTTGCTCAACCTCATGATGCTCACAGTGCGGCCACAAGACCCGGCCGACCTCAGCATTCAATTGCAACTGGAGCAGCAGGCTTGCCAAAACATTGCCCAATTGCACAACACCACCACCCCGGCTCAGCGCCTGAAGGCACAGCGCAGGTTCAAGGCCTACGAGAACGATGTGCGCGATTTGATCAAGGCAGGCCAGGGCTAATTTGGCATGCGGCTTAGCCCAAGGGCCACACCACGCCGTTGTCGTTCAAGATGGCATCGAGGGGCACATCGTGGGGTTCGGGTTCTAAGTCGTCCACAAAGGCTTCTGTAAAACCCAGGCCCACCGTGAAGGGGCTGGGCTCGAGGGTGGCCAAGGTGCGATCGTAAAAGCCACCGCCATAGCCCAATCTAAAACCACCCGCGGTGTAGCCCACGCAAGGCACAAACAACAAGGTGGGCACAATCACTTCGGTGTCTTTGGGTTTGGGAATGCCATAGGCATCTTCTTCCATGGGGCAGCCGGGGTACCAGACGTGAAAGGTGAGCGTCTTCTTGACTTTGTCGACCACGGGCAAGCCAATGCGCCTTAACTGCGACTCGCCTTGAAGCTCGCCATCTTCTTTCCAGCGGTGCAAGGCAGGCAGGGGGTCAAACTCGCCTTTGATGGGCCAATAGGCGCCAATGACCAGCTCGGGGCGGCCAAAGAGCCAGATGCGCAAGACGCGCTGCAAGGCGTCAACGCGCTCTTGCCGATTGGGCATGTTGAGGCGCGCATCCAACAAGCTTTGTCGAATTTGTTTTTTGGCTTCTGATTTGTCCATAATCGACCCATGCAATTGACACAGATTTTGACATCGCTTGGGGCTTTCGTCCTCATTTTCTCTTTCATCTCCCCTGTTTTAGGCCAAACAAATGCCCCAAACAAGGCCGATGACGTGATTTTGGAGATGAACCAAGCCTTTAAGAAGAACGACAAAGCGCAACTGTCCCGCCTTCTGCCCAAGGCCAAAGGCCACGCTTTAGAGTCATGGGCCGCTTATTGGGAATTAAGAGCGCGCTTGGACACAGCCCCTCAAGCCGACATTCAAGAGTTTTTAAACCAGCATGCCGGCACCTACGCCGAAGATCGCCTGCGCAACGATTGGCTGCTCCAATTGGGCAAGCAACGCGACTGGCCCACCTTCTCCCTAGAGCACCCTCGATATCGGATGAACGACGACCGCGAGGTGCGTTGTTATGCTTTGGCGGCTACATTTGCCAGCCCCAATCAAAGCCTGAATCAACTTCAAAAACCTGAAACAGCGCTTGAAATTAAAAAACTTTGGTATGCCTTCAAAGACGTTGAAGATGGCTGCACTCTTGCCGCTGAAAAACTCTACGAAGCCAAAAAATTTGACGCACTCGACCTCTGGCGCAAAGCCCGTTTGGCCATGGACAACAACCGGCCTCGCGCGGCCCAATTGGCCTTGAACATCGAGTCCGAAGAACTGGGCAAGCAGGCCATCCTGATTCATGCCGACCCGCTTAAATATTTGGACAAACGCATTTTGGCCATCACCAAAAAGCGCAAAGAGTTGTCGGTCTTGGCAATCATTCGGGTGGCCAACACCGACCCCGACAAAGCCGCTGAATTGCTCGATAAAAAATGGGGTTTGATGCTCAACAAAGAAGAGCACAACTGGGCGTGGGCGGTGATTGGCAAACAAGCCGCCCAAAAGCTGCAAGACAATGCACACACCTACTTCAACAAGGTCACACGCAACCAAGATCTGAACGACGATTTACTGGCCTGGAAAACCCGCGCGGCCTTGCGCCAAGGCGATTGGAAAGCAGTGCTGGCCAGCATCGATGCCATGGACAGCGCCAAGCAAGAACCCACGTGGGTGTATTGGAAAGCTCGTGCCCAATTGGCCACCCTGACCTCGCCCACCGACCCCCTCAAACAAGAAGCCCTGATGGCCCTGCAAAACATGGCCAGCGTGAAAGGTTTTTACGAGCAACTGGCCTTGGAAGAATTGGGCCAAAGCATCACGGTGCCAGCCAAGCCAGCGCCCCTCACCGCGCCAGAAAAGTTGGCGGCCGCTCAAAACGCAGGATTGCAACGCGCCTTGCTTGCCCTGAACTTGGGCCTGCGCGCTGAGGGCAATCGGGAGTGGAATTACAGCACCAACCTGCATGCCCCGGGCGGCATGAGCGAACGCGAACTTTTGGCCGCGGCCGACTTAGCATGCAGCAAGCAAGTGTGGGACCGCTGCATCAACACCAGCGACCGTACCAAGCTGGCCATTGACTTTGACCAGCGCTTTCCCATGCCGCTCAAAGACACGGTGTTGCGCAAAGCCAAAGAGGTTCAACTCGATCCCGCTTATGTGTACGGCCTGATTCGTCAAGAAAGTCGTTTTGTGATGGATGCCAAATCGGTGGTGGGCGCCGCCGGCCTGATGCAAGTCATGCCGGCCACGGCCAAATGGACGGCCAAAAAAATTGGCCTGAGCAATTTTCAGGTGCATCAATTGAATGAGCACGAGACCAATGTGACGATTGGCACGGGTTATTTGAAGCTGGTGCTGGACGATTTTGACGGCTCGATGCCTTTGGCCGCAGCCGCCTACAACGCAGGCCCCAGCCGTTCACGCGCATGGCGCAAGGGCCCCGTGTTAGAGGCGGCCATTTGGGCGGAGAACATTCCGTTTCAGGAGACGCGTGATTATGTGAAGAAGGTGTTGTCGAACACGGTCAATTACGCAGCCATCATCACGGGGCAGCCGCAGTCTTTGAAGGCAAGAATGGGCACGGTGGGGCCTCGGAGTGCGCAGGCTGCTGAGGAGAATGCTGATTTGCCTTGACTGAATTCATCTTGCTTCGGGTGGGAGTTGAGAGGAAAGGTAGAGGGGGCTTCCTCATACTGGGGTACCAGAAATCGTTCAGCCCCCTCTACCTTTCCTCTCAACTTTTTGGTCATGGAAGAAGTGCGTGCCAGAAGTATTTCTACAACAATAAGTTGCGAAGATTTGGTGAGGGGGCTGAACGATTTCTGGTACCCCAGTATGAGGAAGCTCCCTCACCAAATCTTCGCAACGCTCTAGGCCAACGAAGCCGTCACCAACAGAAACCTTCACCCCAACAAAGCATCCAAGTTAGAACAAATCTTCTCCTCAATCTTGTCCTTAAACTGCGCCATCAAAAAGCCCAAGGCCAAGCTCATCTTCAGCTCGGTAGCCGTCACACACAAATGGCCAGAAGCCCCCGGTCGCTCAAAGTTCAAGCGGTCTTGTAGCTCGCCGTGTTCATTGGTTTCGTTGGAAACATACGTGCAGTCCATGCCCCAATCGGACTCGGCTTCGCGTTGCCACTGAAGCGCGATGTCGCGGGCTTTGGCCAGGCCCAAGGTGTGCGCGCGTTGAATCTCTATCTGGGCCATGGGCTCACGCTTTCTTCAAGAGTGCCACTTCCACTTGGCAATCGTAAAATACAGGTGCTCGGCCCAAATCGGTCAGCAATTGGCTGGTGAGCTCGTTCACATTGGTGCCGTTCAAGCCCATCTTGCGCCACCAAATGCCCAAGCCGTTCACCACGCCAGGGCGGGCGCGGGTGCTCACATCGGCTTTGCAGTGGTACTGACCGCGATCGTTGAACACCTTCACGGTATCGCCGGTGGCAATGCCTCGCGCAGCGGCGTCTTCGGCGCAAATTTCGATCAAGGGCTCTTTTTCGATGGCGCGCAAACTCTCGACATTGACAAAGGATGAGTTGAGGAAATTGCGCGCAGGGGGCGAGATCATGGCCAAGGGGTAGGCGCTGCCTGCCACCGGCACTTCGTAATTGGGGATGTGGTCTGGCAAAGGGTCTAAGCCCATGGCGGCCAAGCGTGGGCTTTCAAATTCGCACTTGCCAGAGGGTGTGGCAAAGCCGCCTTGGGCAAAGGGCGCGTCGGGCAAGGGCATGGCGGCAAAACCCACATCGAGCAAGGTTTGAAAATCTACGGCGGTGCCCACTGCGGTGCGGCACAGGCTAAGGTCGTCCTCTTGAAAGCAGGGCTCGGTGTAGTCCATGGCTTGGGCCAAGCGGCGGAAAATTTCGGTGTTGGGTTTGGCTTGCCCCACGGGTGCGATGGCGGGCTGATTCAGCAGCACATCGGTGTGGCCATAACTGCCCTGCACATCCCAGTGTTCGAGTTGGGTGGTAGCGGGCAGCACGTAATCGGCGTAGTCGGCGGTGTCGGTTTGAAAATGCTCCAAGACCACCGTGAACAAATCGTCGCGGGCAAAGCCCTGCGCCACTTTGCTCGATTGCGGGGCAATGGCCAAGGGGTTGCTGTTGTAGACCACGATGGCCTTGATGGCAGGGCCCCACTCGGCGTTGCCAGGGTGGTTCAAATCGTTGCCGATGGTGGTCATGTTGAGCGTGCGCGGCCGCTTTGTGCCCAGCAAGTCGGGGCGATACAAAGCTTGCTTGTTGACTTTGAAATTGCCCGAGCTGCTGAGCAACAGGCCGCCTGCTTTGTGGCGCCAAGCACCGGTGAGCGCGGGCAAACACGCAATGGCGCGCACGGCATTGGCGCCGCCTTTCACGCGTTGCACACCGTAGTTCAATCGAATGGCGGCTTGGGGTGTGGTGCCGTAGTCGTGGGCCAATGCGCGAATTTGCGCAACCTCAATGCCGCACACTTCGGCAGCGCGTTCTAAGGTCCAGGTCATGGCGCGTTGGCGCAAGGCGTCCCAACCCAGGGTGTAGTTGTCGATGTAGTCTTGGTCGAGCCAATCGTTGACCACCAATTCGCGCATGATGGCCAAGGCCAAGGCGGCATCGGTGCCAGGTTTGATGGGCAAATGCACATGGCATTTTTCGGCAGTTTCGCTGTGGCGGGGGTCGATACAAATGAGTTTGGCGCCGTTGCGCTTGGCCTCTTGGGCGCGGCGCCAAAAATGCACATTGCTGGTGATGGAATTGCTGCCCCAAATCAGAATCAGTTTGGACTCAGAAAAGAACTCGGTTTGCATGCCCAGCTTGCCGCCCAGCGTGTAAACCAAACCCTCACCCCCGGCCGATGAGCAAATGGTTCGGTCTAAAAAAGAAGCCCCCAATTTATGAAAAAACCGTGACGCCATGGCTTCGCCTTGCACCCAACCCATGGTGCCGGCATAGCTGTAAGGCAGAACAGCTTCAGGATTTTCGGCTGCAATGGCTTGGAGTTTTTGGGCAATGTCGGCCAAGGCCTCGTCCCAAGATACTTGCTCAAACTGGCCCGAGCCTTTGGGGCCAACCCGCTTGAGGGGGTGCAACAGGCGGTCGGGGTTGTAAGTGCGCTCGGTGTACCGAGACACCTTGGTGCACAGCACACCTTGGGTGTGCTTGTGATCGGGGTTGCCTTGCACCTTCACTGCGCGGCCGTTTTCTACCGTGGTGAGCAAGGCACAGGTGTCGGGGCAATCGTGCGGGCAAAGGCCAGGCACCACAGCATTTTTTTCGAGCACTGAATCGGTCATGGCTTCATTCTAAAAGGGTATTTTGGGCCTTGTCTGAATTTCGATGTCCCCCAAGTTCAAAGGGGTAGTAGCGCATCTGCAAGACTCTCGCTAGACTGTGGGGATGAAAATCATTGATTCCATTCTGTCCGACGCCGCCAGCATTGCGGCCATCCGCAAAGACATTCATGCGCACCCCGAGCTGTGCTTTAAAGAAGTGCGCACCGCCGAGGTGGTGGCGCAGCAGCTCACCCAATGGGGCATCCCCATTGACCGCGGCATGGGCACCACTGCCGTGGTGGGCATTGTGCATGGCCGCGATGGCGGTGCTTGCGGCCGCGGAATCGGCCTGCGGGCCGACATGGACGCCTTGCCCATGCAAGAGTTCAACACCTTTGCCCACACCAGCCAATACGCCGGCAAGATGCACGCATGCGGCCACGATGGCCACACCGCCATGTTGTTGGCGGCAGCCAAGCATTTGGCCGCTCACCGCAATTTTGATGGCACGGTGTACCTCATTTTTCAGCCCGCCGAAGAAGGCGGTGGCGGTGCCCGCGAAATGATCAAAGATGGCTTGTTTAACAAGTTTCCCATGCAGGCCGTGTTTGGCATGCACAACTGGCCCGGCTCGCAAGCGGGTACCTTTGCGGTCAGCCCCGGCCCGGTCATGGCGTCTAGCAACGAATTCAAAATTACCATTCGCGGCAAGGGCAGCCACGCCGCCCTGCCCCACAACGGTGTCGATCCGGTGCCTGTAGCTTGCCAGTTGGTTCAGGCCTTCCAAACCATCATCACGCGCAACAAAAAACCGGTCGATGCTGGCGTCATTTCGGTCACCATGATTCATGCGGGCGAGGCCACCAATGTGGTGCCCGACTCTTGCGTCATTCAAGGCACGGTGCGAACCTTCAGCATTGAAGTGCTCGACATGATTGAAGCGCGCATGCGTCAAATTTCGGAGCATGTGTGCGCGGCCTTCGATGCCAAAGCCGAGTTTCATTTCAATCGCAATTACCCGCCCACCATCAACAGCGCGCCCGAAGCAGCGTTTGCACGCAAGGTCATGGCCGGCATTGTGGGCCCCGAAAATGTACAGGTGCAAGAGCCCACCATGGGCGCCGAAGATTTCTCCTTCATGCTGCAAGCCAAGCCCGGCGCTTATGTGTTCATTGCCAATGGCGATGGCTCACACCGCGAAATGGGCCATGGCGCTGGCCCCTGCATGCTGCATAACCCCAGCTACGACTTCAACGACGACCTGATTCCTTTGGGCGGCACTTACTGGGTTGAGTTGGCCACTCAGTGGTTGGCCCAACCATGAGCACAGTACCGCGCGTCTTAATTTTGGGCGGCACCGGCTTTGTAGGTCGCCATGTGTGTGAAAAGCTCACCCGTTTGGGCTACAACATGACGGTCATCACGCGACGCGCGTCTCAAGCGGCTGCCATTCAGAACTTGCCACGCGTGCGGGTCTTGGAAGGCGATGTTTACAACGCTGATTTTTTGGCAAGGTGCATGGCGCAACACGATGTGGTCATCAACTTGATTGCCATCTTGCATGGCTCTGAAGTTGCGTTTGACAAAGCGCATGTGCAGTTGCCCACAATCATTGCGAAGGCCTGCCAACAGAGTGGGTGCCAGCGATTGATTCACATCAGCGCATTGGGTGCCAGCGCAGACGCACCTTCACTTTACCAACGAAGCAAAGCCAAAGGCGAGCAAATTCTTCAACAAGCAGGCTTGCAACTGACGGTGCTACAACCCAGTGTCATTTTTGGAGCAGACGACAAATTTCTGAACCTGTTTGCGCAACTCCAAAAGATTGCACCCGTGGTTCCTTTGGCCGGCGCCAGCACGCGCTTTCAAGCGGTCTGGGTGGAAGATGTGGCCGCTGCGGTGGCCCATTGCGTCAGGCATGCCGAGACCGCAGGCCAAGTGTACGAAGTGTGCGGGCCAGACATTTGGACGCTCAAGGACTTGGTGCAAAAGTCGGGTCAATGGGCAGGTGTTAGAGGTGGTAAAGGCCGCTTGGTTTTTGGCATTCCGCAAGCAGTCGCTTGGCTGCAAGCCTTCATGATGGAACTGGCGCCAGGGCAACCCCTCATGAGCCGCGACAATTTGCGCTCCATGCAAGTCGACAACATTGCCTCTGGCAAAGCCTTGGGCTTGTCCGACCTTGGCATCCAAGCCAGCAGCGTTAACAGCATTGCGCCCGGTTATTTAGGCTACAAAGGCGCTTGCACTAAACTGGATGTTTTCCGCGCCAAAGGACGCCCATGAAACTCTACATTGCCAACAAAAATTACTCCTCATGGTCCATGCGTCCAGGCGTTTTGCTCAAACAAGCTGGCATTGCGCATGAAGAAGTAATGGTCCGCTTTGATGGGTTTGACGCGCAGTCAAAGTTCAAGCAAACCTTGAAAGACATCAACCCTGTGGGCAAAGTGCCTGTCTTGGTCGATGGTGACTTGGTGGTGTGGGACACCCTGGCCATTGCCGAATATGTGGCCGAAAAATTTCCCGAAAAAAATCTCTGGCCCGCTTCAGTTGCAGATCGTGCACAAGCGCGCAGCATCTGCGCCGAGATGCACAGTGGCTTTATAGGCATTCGCAGTGCTTGCCCCATGAACATCGACGCCTACTTGCCAGAGATTGGAGCTTTGGCCCTGCGCGACAAAGAAGCTGTGCGAAATGATTTGAAACGCATTGACACCCTGTTCTCTTCTTTGTTGAAAAAACACAAGGGCCCCATGCTCTTTGGTGCGTTCAGCATTCCCGACGCCTACTTTGCGCCAGTGGTCATGCGAATCAAAACTTATGCCTTGCCTGTGTCTGCAGAAACGCAAGCCTACATGGACCGCTTGTGCGCCACACCGGGCGTGAAGTCTTGGATCGCCGGTGCTTTGGCAGAAAAAGACTTCATTGACTTTGAAGAGCCCTTCCGCACCCACCCCTGATGACGATGCAAATTTTCAGTGTGGGCGGCGCCATTCGCGACGCGCTGCTTCACCAACCCGTCAAAGACAAAGACTGGGTGGTGGTCGGCGCCACACCTGAACAAATGGCCCAGTTGGGCTACCAAACAGTGGGCAAAGACTTTCCTGTTTTTCTGCATCCAAAGTCACGTGAAGAATATGCCCTGGCACGCACCGAGCGCAAAACAGCACCGGGCTACAAAGGCTTTGTGGTGCACGCATCGCCCGAAGTGACATTGGAAGAAGACCTGGCTAGGCGTGACCTCACCATCAATGCCATGGCCTTGCCAGAAGCGCATTCGCATCTGTTGAATCAAGCACACAGCGACGGCCAGTCACAAGAATTCGCAACTGTCTTTGCCGCCCATGGCATCGATCCGTATCACGGCTTGCAAGACTTGCGCAGCAAAACGCTTCGTCACGTGACGCCAGCATTCCGTGAAGACCCTGTGCGCATTTTGCGACTCGCCCGTTTTGCCGCCCGCTTCTCAGACTTCACTGTAGCCCCCGAAACCATGCAACTCATGCAAGACATGGTGGAAGCTGGGGAGGCATCCCATCTGGTGCCAGAGCGCGTATGGCAAGAATTGGCCAAAGGCCTGATGACAGACAAACCATCGCGCATGTTTGAAGTGCTCAGAGCCTGTGGTGCCTTGAAAGTCTTGTTGCCCGAAGTGGACGCGTTGTGGGGTGTGCCGCAACGAGCAGAACACCATCCGGAAATTGACACAGGTGTTCACCTCATGATGGTGCTCGACATGAGCGCGCAATTGAACGCGTCATTGCCCGTGCGTGTTGCCTGCCTCATGCACGACTTGGGCAAAGGCAATACACCGCGCGATGAATGGCCACGACACATTGGCCATGAACAACGCAGCGTCAAAATGCTCCAAAAAGTGTGCGAGCGTTTGCGCATTCCTGTCGAATGCAAAGAGTTGTCGGAAGTGGTGGCCCGAGAGCATGGCAACATTCACCGCAGCCAAGACCTCAATGCAGCAGCGCTGATGCGCCTGCTTGAACGCTGCGATGCCATTCGCAAACCTGAACGTTGGCCCGAGATTTTGTTGGCGTGCGAATGCGATGCGCGCGGTCGATTGGGTTTTGAAGAGACGGCGTATGCGCCCACGCCACGTTTGCTTCAAGTGCTACAAGCCGCACTGTCTGTGACGACCGCGGACATTGCCGCCGCGGCGCAAAAACAGGGCCTCGTGGGCCCTGCTGTTGGCGAAAAAATTCATGAGGCCAGAGTAGCGGCCATTGACCTGTTGAAGGTCTAGGCCACCAACCCCAAACACACGCTGTACGAGAAACCCGATGGGTTTAACGCGAAGGTGTGCGAGGCGTGCGCGGCGCAGCCGGTGGACGGCCAGCCAAGTGACGGAAACTGATACGGCCTTTGGTCAGGTCGTAGGGTGACAACTCAAGCGTGACGCGGTCGCCCGCCAATATGCGAATGTGGTTCTTGCGCATCTTGCCTGCTGAGTAAGCGATCAACTGGTGACCGTTGTCCAAGGTCACACGAAAACGTGTGTCAGGTAAAACCTCGTTCACAACGCCCATCTGTTCGATCAAATCTTCTTTCGCCATTTTTTCCTTTCAATGTCTCTCGGGGGTTCAGTGGGCTTGCGTGGAAGAGCGCACCCAATCTAAACCTTGTGCCAGTGCAAAGCTGGCTGCCGCATCGTGGGTAGAAAAGTGGTTGGTAAAACACATCACCCGGTCGGTACTGGCACTGCCACGCCCGCTGGCCACTGACACCTGCGCCGCAAAACGGCCACAAGGCAGTGCACGCGGACAAGCGGCAATGCGGTATTTTCCCACGGTGACGGGGGTATTTTCAAAAGTAATTGTATGAATCATCGAATAAGCTAAAAAATTGGTGTTCGCAGAGCAACACATTGGACGCCAGCAAGCGCGCGAACGGGGTTGCAATGGCTTCCAAATGGCCAGAATCTGAGCACTGAAAAAGGGGGAAAGCGTGAATTCAAACCCGCCCATGGTTGGGGGTGCGCCGCTCTTCTGCAAAGTGCAGACAAATTGCAGGAACTGCGCTAACAGCGACCAACCATTTAATGTGTTTAACAGGTTAGTCACCAGCGCGAACTGTAACACAAATGTTTTAACAGTTGTCTTATTTTTTATAAGTGCTTGGCCAGCACACTGAAAACCAAGCTCAACAACACCGTGCTGGTGAAGGGCAAATACCATTCGCGGCCAAACAGCTTGAACCGAAAATCGCCGGGCAGCTTGCCAAACCCCAGCTTGTCCAGCCATGGCCGCAGCCAGCTGATGAGCAGCAGCGCCAAAAAAATCACGATCAGCCAGCTGAGCATGGTCTAGCGCCTTGCTTACAGCCGATGGCTGCGGTCACCCTGCGCAAAACCTTGCGCTTGCCAGTGGTCATGGGTGGCAAAGCCCACCACCTTGAACAGCTCGCCCATCTCGTGTTCGCTCATCAGCTTCAGGGCCTGAACCCGCTCGGGCAAATCCGCTTGCGCCATTCTCTCGGCCAAACCCAAGTTGAGTAAAAACCGCGCTTGGCTGGTGTAGCCCAGCACCTGCAGGCCAGCGTCTTGCCCGGCCAAAGCGATGCCTGTGAAATTGACATGGGCCGTGATGTCTTTCAAGCCCACTTGCGCCAGCGGGTTGGGGTCGGCCTTGTGCGCTTGGTGGCACATCACGGTGCCCATGTGGCGCTCCGGATGAAAGTACTCCGACTCGGGAAAGCCATAGTCTAAAAAGAAAGCCGCGCCGCCCTTGGGGCTGGCCAACAAACGCTCGGCCAAGCTGGTCACAAAGGCTTCGGCCTGCGGCTGGATTTCGGTCAGATAATTGTGGTCACCCACAGGTTCTACAGGCGGCCTTAAATGGGTTGGACGGTCTTGCCAAGCCAATCCTTCAGGCTTGTTTTCAGGCTTGTTTTCAGGCACCACCACCACGCCCCGCTCATGCCACACGCCCTCGATGCGATGCAACAGCTTCACGGGCATGGCGTCTAGCACCTCATTGCCCAACACCACGCCCTCGATCGAATCGGGCCAAGCCGTGAGCCAATTGACCTGGTCACCATATTTGGCCAGTTTGTCCTGCTGACGGGCCCTCAGGCTGCCCGACACGTCCATGATGTGGTAGCGCTGCACGGCCACACCCAAGCTGTTGAGTTCGCTTAAAAGCTGATACGCCAAGGCACCGCTGCCCGCGCCAAACTCCCACACCTCGTCGGTACCTGTGGCCTGCAAAGCTTGCGCCACTTGCTGCGCCAAGCTAGCGCCAAACAAGGGCGACAGCTCGGGCGCCGTGACAAAATCGCTGCCCGATTGGGGCATGGCGCCAAACTTGGGCTGTTGGTTGGCGTAATAGCCCAGGCCCGGCTCGTACAAAGCCATGGCCATGAACTGGTCAAAGGGCAACCAGCCATCGGCCGCCAAAATGGCCCTGTGCACACGCGCCAGCATGTCGGTCGTTAAACTATGAGGTTCTGTCATTCCCCTGATTGTCACCCAATGTCGGCTCCTTCTTTGTCTGCCCCTCTCACGGCCCCACTCACGGCCCTGGTCACAGGCGCCGGCAAGCGCTTAGGCCGCGAGATTGCACTGGGCTTGGCCAAGGCAGGCTGGCAGGTGGCGGTGCACTACCGAAGCTCTGTTGAGGAAGCCCTTCAAACGGCTGCCGATTGTTTGGCTTTGCTGGCTCAGTTTCAAGCAGCCCATCCGTCTGCAGCTGGCCTGGCGCAATTGCATTCACCCCATGATCTGATCTTCCATGCCGACCTGGCCGATGAAGCCGCCACGCGTTTGCTCTTGCCGCAAGTGGTTTCTAAACTGGGCCCTGTGAGTGCCGTGGTGAACAGCGCCGCCTTGTTTGAACACGACGATGTGCAAACTTTCAGCTATGACCTCATGGCCAAACACTGGGCCAGCAACACCGGCGCTGCCATTGTGTTGGCGCAGGCTTTGCATCAGCACTGCCTTGAGCGCAATGCGCAAGTGGCAACGCCAGCCGCCCAAGCGGTGGTGATCAACATGCTCGATCAAAAGCTGTGGAATCCCAACCCCGATTTTTTAAGCTACACCTTGTCCAAAGCCGCGCTGGAAGCCGCCAACACCTTGCTGGCCCAAGCCTTGGCGCCGCACGTTCGCGTAGTGGGCGTAGCGCCGGGCCTGACGCTTACCAGCCACATGTTGAGTGACGAACAATTTCAGGCGCTTCACAAACTCAGCCCCTTGGGTCAATCCTCTTCCGCGGAAGAGGTGGTCAGCACCGTGGTGTTTGCCATCCACAACCGCGCCATCACGGGCACCACCTTGTTGGTGGATGGCGGCCAGCACTTGATGAAATTCGAGCGCGATTTTTCTTTGATGTGAGCTTCCATGACAGACACACCCAACCCCTTTGCCGCCACTTCAGGACACCAAACGCTCACACTGTCGGGCCTGCGTTTTAATGCCAGCTTGGGTATTTTGGAACACGAAAAAAACGCGCCGCAACCCATTCAAGTGGACGCCGAACTCAACCTCGGGCCACAGCCATTGTTGCCGCGTGACGACGACATCAGCAACGTGCTTGACTATCGCAAAGTGCGCAAAATCATCATCGATGAATGCACCGCGCAGCATGTCAATTTACTGGAAAGCCTCATTGGCAAACTCTCACACCGCCTCATGCAACTGCATGGCGTGAAGGGCGTGCGCGTCAAAATAGCCAAACTCGAAATTTTTGAAGATTGCGAAGTGGCCATTCGCATGGAAACAGGACAATGGTGAACCCATGAACGCACCCCTACAAAATGCATGGCTAGAAGCCGGCTCAGACACTGCCTTGGCAGACGCCAATGCAGCCAACTTCGTCAGCCTTGAAGCGGCGCAAGCTGAACAAAAAGCCAAGGCGCTCAAGATTGAACGCGAAACGCACAAGCTCGAAAAACGCTTGTGCCGCCAAGTGGGTCAGGCCATTAGCGATTTCAACATGATTGAAGAAGGCGACCGCATCATGGTGTGCATGTCGGGTGGCAAAGACAGCTACGGCATGCTCGATATCTTGCTCAAAATGAAAGCGCGCGCGCCGGTTGATTTTGAATTGATTGCGGTTAATTTAGATCAAAAACAACCTGGCTTTCCAGCCGACATTTTGCCGGCCTATTTGGCCAAAGTGGGCATCCCGTTTCACATTGAAACGCAAGACACTTATTCCATCGTGAAGGACAAAATTCCGGAAGGCAAAACCATGTGCAGCTTGTGCAGTCGTTTGCGCCGCGGCATTTTGTACAAAGTGGCCCGAGAGCTCAAGTGCAACAAACTGGCCTTGGGTCACCACCGCGACGACATGCTGCAAACCTTTTTCTTGAACATGTTTTTTGGCGGCAAACTCAAAGGCATGCCGCCCAAGCTCTTGAGCGACAACGGCGAGTTCATGGTCATCCGCCCCTTGGCCCATGTGGCCGAAGCCGACCTGTCGCGCTGGGCCGAGCACCGTCAGTTTCCCATCATTCCTTGCACCTTGTGCGGCAGCCAAGAAAACCTGCAACGCAAACAAATTGGCAACATGATTCGCGAGTGGCAAAAGAAGTTTCCGGGACGCATTGAAAACATGTTTGCCGCATTGCAAAACGTGGTGCCCTCGCACCTGATGGACACGCAACTTCACGATTTTAAAAATCTTAAAATCACCGGCATGCCTTCAGAAGATGGCGACAAAGCGTTTGACGAAGAAAGCTTTGAAGCGCCCAATGTGATGGCCAGTTTGCAAGGTGTGCAGGTGGTTCAACTTTGATCACGTGCGCCAAACATTGAAAAAATCATTTGGATGAAGGAACTCACCATGTCACGTCAAATGAAATTGTGGGCCTTGGCCTTGCTTGCAGTGTGCATGTCACTGCTCAGTGGCTGCGGCACCCTGCGCAACATTGACAGCAAAGTTCAAACCAGCACCCAATGGCCCAGCACAACGCCCATTCCCACTCAGGCTCTGTACCGGCTAGAGCGCTTGCCGGCCGACGTCAACAATTTGCAAGCGGGTTGGGCTGAAGTAGAACTTCAGTCAGCATTGACACCACTGGGTTGGACACGCAACGATGTCGAGGCGCAATACAGCGTTTGGATTGGTGTTCAGGCGGCCGAATACGTTGTCGACATGCGAGGTCGGGTGGTTCGCGGACCTTGGTTCAATCATCTCCAACTGAGCGTTGGCAATGGCTACCGACCCCGCAGCGCTGTGGGCTTGGGCTGGACCTTCAGCACCGGCGGCCCCCTCAATGCAGGCATGCGCCCCGACCTGATGGAGCCTCCCATTTATGTTCGCGAAGTGAGCATCTTGGTGCGCGACCTCAAAACGGGCCAAGTGGTTTACCAAACCGTGGCCACACACGATGGTCCTTGGTCTGACCATCAGAACATTTGGCGCGCCATGATTCCTGCGGCATTGCAAGGGTTTCCCAATCCCACGCAGGCCCAGCGAAAAGTCGTCACGCCCATCGCCCGGTAAATGCAGGCCACCCGAATCATTGCCGTTCGCCACGGCGAAACTGCTTGGAATGTCGACACCCGCATTCAAGGCCAACTTGATATTCCACTCAACGCCAAAGGTGAGTGGCAAGCTGCGCAGTTGGCCAAGACCCTGGCTGCGCAAGATCCCTTGCATGCGGTTTACACCAGCGATTTAAAACGTGCGCATCAAACCGCGACGGCTGTGGCGGTGCATCAAGGTTTGGAAGCCATCAGCCACCCAGGTTTGCGCGAGCGTGGCTTTGGTGCGTTTGAAGGCAAAACCTTTGCCGAGATTGAAAAAGACTTGCCCGAAGATGCCATGCGTTGGCGCAAGCGCGACCCGCATTGGACGCCCCCGCAAGGCGGTGAGTCATTGACCGTTATGGAACAACGCGTGCGCCAAACCCTGGACCAATTGGCAGCACGGCACATGGGCCAACACATTGCCCTGTTTGCGCATGGCGGCGTGATGGACTTGCTGTACCGCATTGCCACGGGGCAAGATTTGCAGGCACCCCGCACTTGGACGCTGACCAACACCGCGGTCAATCGGCTGCTGTGGACACCTGAAAGTGTGGCGCTGGTGGGTTGGGCAGACACCTCGCACTTGGAAGAAGACGCGCGTGACGAGCCGTGAGACTTCAATCGTCTTGTTTTAATGTGGCTTCATTCTTGTGCGAAGCTCTTAGGCGGCGTGACGCCCAAATGTCGATAAGCCGCCAAGGTGGCCGTTCTGCCGCGCGGCGTGCGCTGCAAAAAGCCTTGCTGAATAAGATAAGGCTCAATCACATCTTCAATGGTATCGCGCTCTTCGCCAATGCTGGCCGCAATGTTGTCTAGGCCCACTGGCCCACCGTCGAAGCGGTGAATGACAGCTTCCAACAATTTGCGGTCCATCAAATCAAAACCTTCGGGGTCTACATCGAGCATGGCCAATGCACGTTGCGCAATGTCGTGGGTAATGTGCCCCACGCCTTTCACATCGGCGTAGTCGCGCACGCGCCTGAGCAGCCTGTTGGCAATGCGCGGTGTGCCTCGCGAGCGCTTGGCAATTTCTTCGCCGCCGGCCGCATCCATGGGGGCTTTGAGCAAGCTGGCACTGCGCGTCACAATGCGCGCCAATTCTTCGGGGGTGTAAAACTCTAAGCGCGACACAATGCCAAAGCGGTCACGCAATGGGTTGGTCAGCATGCCTGCGCGCGTGGTGGCGCCCACCAAGGTGAAGGGTTGCAGATCAAGCTTGATGCTGCGCGCGGCGGGCCCCTCGCCAATCATGATGTCAATTTGATAGTCTTCTAAAGCGGGGTACAAAATCTCTTCCACCACGGGCGACAAGCGGTGAATTTCGTCAATGAACAAGACATCGTTTTTTTCTAAATTGGTGAGCAGCGCGGCAAGGTCCTTGGGCTTTTCCAACACGGGGCCACTGGTTTGGCGCAGGTTCACACCCAGCTCGGCGGCAATGATGTGGCTCAAGGTGGTCTTGCCCAAACCAGGCGGGCCAAACAGCAGCACATGGTCTAAAGGCTCGCCACGCATTTTGGCCGCGCCAATGAAAATCTCTAACTGCTCGCGCACCTTGGCTTGGCCGACATAGTCGTCTAGAAGTTTAGGGCGCAGCGCTCGCTCAATGGCTTCCTCTTGGGGCGTGGCAGGCGCGGCATCCACCATGCGCGCGGGTGGTGGGGTGCCAAAGTCGTCGGTTTGAATGCTCATGAGTGGTTTATTTTATTTGGCCAAAGCCTTCAGCGCCATTTTGATGCCATCGCTCACGCCTATGTCAGCGGGCAAAGACTTGAGGGCCAGCGCGGCTTCTTTGTCGGAATAGCCCAGCGCCACCAAGGCCTGCAAAATGTCGTTGGCATGATCGTGCGAGGTGCCGGCGGCGGCTTGCAAATCGGCCCCCAGCTTGCCCTTCAATTCAAGCAACAAACGCTCGGCGGTTTTTTTGCCAATGCCTGGCACTTTCATGAGGCGGCCAGGTTCTTGTTGTGTGATGGCCTGCGCCAAATCGGCCACACCCATGCCCGACAACACACTGAGCGCCGTGCGCGGGCCCACACCCGAAATTTTGATGAGCTGCCTGAACGCTGCGCGCTCGTCTGCCGAGGCAAAGCCATACAAAAGCTGCGCGTCTTCGCGCACCACAAAGTGCGTGAGCAATGTGAGCTTCTCGCCCGCTGCGGGCAGGTTGTAAAAGGTGCTCATGGGCACACTCACTTCGTAGCCCACACCATGGCAATCAATCACCACTTCGGGCGGGTTTTTGTGCATCAAAATGCCGGTGAGTTGACCAATCATGGCGTGCCGTTCTTCTTCATCAGATAAGTGCCTATCATTATGGGTATGGACAATGCCCCATTTGGGCTTTTGTCTATTTCTTTAGGATTATCAGCTTGATTGTCAGACACAACTTCACGCCGCACAACAATACCCGCATGACGCACCTTTGCGGCCCCATGGACGCCCATTTGCGCACCATCGAGGTGGGGCTGCAGGTCAAAATTGCGCACCGGCACGAGCAGTTCAAAATTGACGGCCCCAAGGCCAAGGCCAACCAAGCCTTAGAGTTGCTGCAGGCCTTGTATGAAATGGCCGACCGACCCATCAAGGAAGACTCGCTGCAACTCATGATGGCCGGCGACCCCGAAGTGGCCAACAACCCCGATGCGCTGGTGTTGCAAACACGCCGCGCCGACCTTAAAGCGCGCACCCCCATGCAAGCTTTGTACTTGGACCACATTGCCACGCACGACATCACCTTTGGCATTGGCCCCGCCGGGACGGGCAAAACTTATTTGGCCGTGGCCAGCGCGGTAGATGCTTTAGAGCGCGCCAGTGTGCAGCGCATTGTCCTGACGCGCCCCGCCGTCGAAGCGGGCGAACGCTTGGGTTTTTTACCGGGCGATTTGTCGCAAAAAGTAGACCCCTATTTGCGCCCTTTGTACGATGCGCTTTACGAACTCATGGGACACGACAAGGTGCAAAAAGCCTTTGAGCGCAATGCCATTGAAGTGGCGCCCTTGGCCTTCATGCGGGGCCGTACTTTGAACAACGCTTTTGTCATTTTGGACGAAGCCCAAAACACCACGCCCGAGCAAATGAAAATGTTCCTCACCCGCATTGGCTTTGGTGCCAAGGCGGTGGTCACGGGCGATGTGAGTCAGATTGATTTGCCCAAAGGGCAACTCAGTGGCCTGATCGATGCCGAACGCGTGCTCAGGCGCGTGAAGGGCATTGCCATGACGCGGTTTACCAGTGCCGATGTGGTGCGACATCCTTTGGTGGCGCGCATTGTGGATGCTTACGATGCGCAAAGAACCTCGGTGCGCAGCCGGTCCATTGATGCTTAAGGTTCAGGCGCAAACACATGGCACTTCCCGTTCTTAACTTGTCTTTGCAATTTGGCGACATCCCATACGCTGCCCGCCATCGCACTGCACTGCCTCGCCATAAAGTTGTGAGTTGGATTCGACAAAGCTTGGCTGCTGATGGCGAGATCACAGTGCGCATTGTGGATGCCGAAGAAGGTCAGCGCTTAAACCGTGAATTTAGAAAAAAAGATTACGCCACCAATGTGCTGACTTTTGATTACATGCAGTCACCCGTGGTGATGGCAGACTTGGTGTTGTGCGCGCCAGTAGTGGCCAAAGAGGCTCGGGAGCAAGGCAAGACATTGCAGGCGCACTATGCGCATTTACTGGTGCATGGCACGTTGCATGCGCAAGGCTGGGATCATGAGACCAACGAGGCCGATGCTGAGGCCATGGAGGCGCATGAGATTGAGATCATGCACAGGCTAGGGTTTAAGAACCCCTATTAATTTCAGAGGTCAGTTTGTTTTTTTGACTTGTCCATAGCCAGGCTTGGTCCAAGGCGCGCCAAAGACTCCGCGCCTCTCCATGCACTCAAAATCTGCGTCAGTCATGGGCGGGTTATCTGGATCGCTCATGGCTGCCAATGTGATTTGATAGTCTTCGTCATCAGATAACAACTCGAATTTTCTAGGCGGTGGGTTTTGTGTGCTTTTTGTCATATTGCTTCATCTCTCGGTTATTTGCTTTTCGCAAACTGATCATTCGGGTAGATTCAGCACGCAAAACATACACCACTGCGTAAATTTTGCCTTCTAAAGGTACCAAGCCGCTCATGCGGACCTCGTTGTAGTTTTGGCGAACATCCTGCCAAACCATTTCATTCGTCCAATCAAGATATTGAGCGAATTCAAGCACTATGCCATGTTTGAAATAATTTGCACGGCTTTTATTGGGATCGCATGTAATGAGCATCAAGTCATGATGCTTGCGCCCTTAATTTCATGGACCTACATTGGGTATCAATGAATCAATGATCGTCTTTGCACGCTAGTAAATCTATCAAAAATAACTAAAGCAACATCAACGCTTATTCACTGTCCACACCAGAAGCATCTTCCAGCAAACGCACTTTCACCGACTTGCCTTTTACTTTGCCGCGCGACAATTTAACCACTGCCTCACGCGCAATGTCTCGCGCTACTGCCACGTAAGTGGAATATTCATTGACATTGATTTTGCCCACTTGCTCACGTGTGTAGCCGGCATCGCCCGTGAGTGCGCCCAACACATCACCCGCGCGAATTTTCTCTTTGCGGCCGCCCACAATTTGCAAAGTGGCCATGGCCGGCACCAACATGTCTTTGCCTGCAGGCTTTAATGTGCTGAGTTCTTGCCAACTCGATTCACGTCCTTGCAACACTTCAATCTTGCCCACAAAACCCATCTCGTCCATACTGGCCAAACTAACGGCCAAGCCTTCAGCATCAGCCCGACCGGTGCGGCCTATGCGGTGAATGTGCACCTCGGCATCGGGCGTCACATCCACATTGATCACCGCTTCAAGTTGCGCCACATCCAAACCACGCGCCGCCACATCGGTGGCCACCAACACAGAGCAGCTGCGGTTGGCAAATTGAATGAGCACTTGATCGCGCTCGCGTTGTTCGAGCTCGCCATAAAGCGCTAACGCGCTAAACCCTTGCGCTTGCAATACCGCCACCAAATCGCGGCATTGCGCTTTGGTGTTGCAAAACGCCAATGTCGACGTGGGCCTGAAATGATTCAGCACCATCGACACGGCATGCAATCGTTCTGACTCTTTCACCTGCACAAAAATTTGCTTAATCTTGTTGGCACTGTGCTGCGTTTCCACTTTCACAGTTTGCGGCTCTTTCATGAACTGCGTGGCCAGCTTGGCGATGCCTTCGGGATAAGTGGCCGAAAATAACAGCGTCTGGCGTTTTGTTGGACATTGCCGAGCCACCGTTGCAATGTCATCAAAGAAACCCATGTCGAGCATGCGATCGGCTTCGTCCAGCACCAAGGTTTGCAGGCCCTTGAGCTTCAAAGAGCCGCGCTCTAAATGGTCCATGATGCGACCCGGCGTGCCCACCACCACATGGGCGCCATGCTCCAAGCTGAGCACTTGGCCACGCAGCGCCACACCGCCGCACAAGGTGACCACTTTCACATTGCCCACAGCGCGCGCCAAGCGGCGAATCTCTTGGCTCACTTGATCGGCCAACTCGCGCGTCGGACACAAAATCATGGCTTGTACCGCAAAGTCTGCGGGCAGAATTTTTTCAACCAAGGGAATGCCAAACGCAGCCGTCTTGCCGCTGCCTGTGCTGGCCTGGGCAATCAGGTCTTTACCCGCCAAAGTAAGGGGCAAACTGGCGGCTTGAATGGCCGTCATTTGCAAATACCCCAACTGCTCCAAATTGCCCAACATCGATGCCGACAAACTCAGCTTCGCAAAATCGTTTTTGTTTTCGTTCATGCTTCGATTATGCGTGTGAGAGAGTTTTGGAGAAAAACAATTGGGGTCAGATGAAGAATAATTTCCAATCAAAGGGAGATAAAAGATAAGGGGGCTGAACGATTTCTGGTACGCCAGTATGAGGAAGCCCCCTTAGCTTTTATCTCCCTTTGATTGACCAAATTAATCTTCATCTGACCCCAATTGTTTTAAAGCAAATCTCTTTCCGAATCGAAGTGGGCTTCCACATCGGAGGGCAGAAGTTGGATGGTGGCGCGCAAGCCTGGCACCTCGCTCATCAAAGCTTGCTCCACACTGGCTCTGAGCGCGGCTGCACGGCCTAAAGTCCAGGAGGCAGGCATGTGCATGTGCAGGTCAACAAACCGGCGTTGTCCCGCTTTGCGCGTGGTCAAATGGTCAAAGCGAATGACCGACACATCATCTTCTTGATGCACAAAGCCGGCCAAAATTTCATTAATTTGCGCAATCACCTCGGGCTCTACCGCTTCGTCCATCAAGCCTTGCGACGAGCGCCAAATGAGGTGCACGCCCTCCTTCAAAATGTTGAGCGCCACACCCACCGCCACCACCGCATCGAGCCACAACCAACCCGTGACACTCACCAGCGCCAACCCAATCACCACACCGGCCGACGTCCAAACATCGGTGACCAAATGCTTGGCATCGGCCTCGAGTGCAATCGAACGGTGCTTTTTGGCGGCGCCAAACATGACCCAGGCCAACAAACCATTCAATGCCGAACTGAAGATTGACAGCGCCAAGCCCCAGCCCAACTGCTCCAAGGGCTGCGGGTCAAAAATGCGATGGCTGGCTGCCCAAATGATTGCCAAGGCGGCCACAATGATCAGGATACCTTCAAAGCCAGACGAAAAATACTCGGCCTTGTGATGGCCATAAGGATGCTCGGCATCGGCGGGCAAAGCCGCCACCGTGACCATGAGCAAACCAAACATGGCGCTGGCCAAATTGACCACAGACTCCAAGGCATCGGACAACAAACCCACAGAATCTGTCTGCCACCACGCCAATGTTTTAAGGGCAATGGTGCAAATGGCCACCACCACCGAAGCCCACATGAGGGTGCGGGGAGACCAAGCTTGTAGTTTTGAAATCATGCGCTCAAATGTACACGTGCAAACTTGCGCTTGCCCACTTGCACCACGTACGTGCCCGCTTCAAGCTTCAAGCCTTTGTCGCTCACCACCGACGAGTCCACCCGCACACCGCCACCGTCAACCAATCGATTGGCCTCAGACCCCGAAGGCGCCAAGCCCGCCATTTTGAGCAAAGCCCCAATGCCCAAGGGCGCACCGCTCAAATGCACATCGTCAATCTCATCGGGCACGCCGCCCTTGCTGCGATTGATAAAGTCTTGCTCGGCCGCATCGGCAGCGGCGGCACCATGAAAGCGCGCCGTGATTTCTTTGGCCAACGCCACCTTGGCTTCCTTCGGATTCAAACCCTCGGCCACCTGACGTTTCAAAGCCTCAATGTGCGCCATCGACTTGAACGACAGCAAGGTGTACCAGCGCCACATCAGCACATCGGAAATAGACAAAACCTTGGCAAACATGGTGTTGGGCTCTTCGCTGATGCCGATGTAATTGTTTTTAGACTTGGACATTTTGTCGACGCCATCCAAGCCTTCTAGCAAAGGCATGGTCAAAATGCATTGTGGCTCTTGGCCATATTCGGTTTGCAAATGGCGGCCCATCAGCAAGTTGAATTTTTGATCGGTACCGCCCAACTCCAAGTCAGACTTCAAAGCCACAGAGTCATAACCCTGCATGAGCGGGTACAAAAATTCGTGCACGCTGATGGGCGTGCCGGCCTTGAACCGATCGTGAAAATCGTTGCGCTCCATCATGCGCGCCACCGTGTACTTGGCCGCCAACTGAATCATGCCCATGGCCCCCAGCGGCAAACTCCACTCAGAGTTGTACCGAATTTCTGTTTTGGCCGGGTCTAAGACCAAACTGGCCTGGCGGTAATACGTCTCGGCATTGGCCTTTATTTGCTCCGCGGTAAGGGGTGGGCGCGTGGCGTTGCGGCCCGATGGATCGCCTATGAGGCTGGTGAAATCGCCAATCAGAAAAATCACCTGATGACCCAAATCTTGCAACTGGCGCATCTTGTTCAGCACCACAGTGTGGCCCACATGGATGTCGGGGGCCGTGGGATCGAGGCCCAGTTTGATGCGCAAAGGCACGCCCGTGGCTTCAGATTTGGCCAGTTTTTTGACCCAATCTTCCTGCGGAATCAGCTCCTCGCAGCCTCTTAATGTGACCGCCAAAGCCTCTTTGACAGCATCTGTCTGAGGAAAATGAGTAGAAACAGGTGAATTCATCAGGGTTTTCCAGTGTACGCCGGGCCACTTAGGCATTAGAATGGCGGGAATTGTTAGCCCTATTTTAAGGGCTGACCTTGCTGTTCACTCAAGCCATGTTTCCATGGATGCCAACAAGCTGTGGCATCAACCCAAGACATCGCCCAAAGTTTTCTCAGTCCTCATGACATTGTTTGCCTCCTTCATCGCTGCTGCCAAACCCTACAGCCACAAGCTGCAGGTGCTTGCACGCGCATACAGCTTGAAGCTGCAGGCCTTGGCTGTTGGCTACAGCATCGAGGTTCGGGCCATGGCCATGGCCTACCACGCAGCTATCAAAGCCTTGGTGGCGCGCTATCCCAAGCACGTTACGGCGGTATTGGCTGCCTTGCTTTTGGGCGGTGGCGGTGGCGCTTTTGCCGTGGCCAACTTGGGGCCCGATGCCGCCAAGCTGCCCGTCAGCATCTTGCTTGAAGACATTGACACACCGCACCTAGAAGCCCAAGTGGCCGCCCTAGAGCAACAAAGCCTGAAGCTCTATCGCAACGACATCACCCGCGGCGCCGACACCGCCGAGAGCCTGCTGCGCCGCTTGGGTCTGATTGATGCCGCCGCGGCCAATTACATTCGCAAAACCCCCGAAGTGCGCCAAGCCTTGCTCAACCGCGCGGGCCGCAATGTGTCGGTCGAGGCCAACGAGCAACAACAGCTCATCACCCTCACCACCCGTTGGCTCAAATCGGACAACGACACGCACTACCAGCGCATGGTGATCACGCGCACCGCCCACAACCAATTCAGTGTTCGCACCGATGCTGCGCCGCTGTCGGCCAGCGTGCGCATGGCCGGCGGCACCGTGGCCTCTTCCTTGTATGCCGCCTCTGACGAAGCCCGCCTGCCCGACTCCGTTACGCGCCAATTGGCCGATGTGTTCTCTGGCCAAATTGACTTTCACCGCGCGCTGCGCAAAGGCGCTGTGTTTTCTGTGGTGTATGAAACCCTAGAAGCCGAAGGCGAGCCCCTGCGCACCGGCCGCTTGCTCAGCGCCGAAATTGTCAACGGCCAAAAAACCTACGATGCCGTGTGGTTTCAAGAGCCCGGCCAAAAAGGCGCCTACTACACCATGAAGGGCGACAGCCTGCGCCGCGCCTTCTTGGCCTCGCCCGTGCCCTACTCACGCCGCACCAGTGGCTTTGGCATGCGCGAGCATCCTTTATTTCACACCCAACGTGCGCACACCGGCGTTGACTACGCTGCCCCCACCGGCACCGCCGCCATTGCTGTGGGCGATGGTGTGGTGGTGGAAAGCGGCTTCCAAGGCGGCTATGGCAACATGGTGGTGGTGCAACACAACCCCCGCCAAAGCACGGTGTACGCTCACCTTAGCCGCATCAATGTGCGCAAAGGCCAAAGCATCAAACAGGGCGACACGGTGGGCGCGGTAGGCTCTACCGGCTGGGCCACCGGACCGCATTTGCACTTTGAATTTCGCATCAGCGGTCGCCACGTCGACCCCCTCACTTTGGCCCAACAAGGCTCGGCCGAGCCGGTGTCTGCTGCCTTGCGCCCCCAGTTCAACCAACGCGCGCAGTTTGCCCGCTCACAGTTGATGGCCGCAGCGCAAATGCGCCAAGGCAACGTTCAATAATTTTCAGCTTTTGCAAGGGCTGGATTAACTTCCTTGCCTGTTGCCCCCAGCGCGCCAACGCCTCGAACGCCCCCAATGCCCACAGCGCAGACTAAACCGCCCGTGCAGTACTTCATTGGCCTGATGTCTGGCACCTCCCTCGATGGCGTCGATGGGGTGGTGCTTGCGTGGTCTGAGGCTCAGCAAAAAGCCCCAGCAGTGGCTCCACAAACTGCGCATGGCTCGTCTCCTTTTTTGTTTTCAGACACCTTAAATTCAAGTCCCTTGAAGGTCTTGCACCATGTCTTCATGCCATTTGACGCCTTATTTCGGGCAGAACTCTTGAGTTTGAATACACCGGGTCACAATGAATTGCATCGCGCTGCATTGGCTGGCAATGCCTTGGCCAGAAGCTACGCCCAAGTGGTGCAGGCCTTGCTGCATGCCAGCGGTCTGCAAGCCCTAGACATTCAAGCCATTGGGGCGCATGGCCAAACGGTGCGTCACCGCCCGCTTGAGTTTGATGCCCACCCTGAAACAGGCCAAGCCGCCGTGGGTTACACCTTGCAACTGAACAATCCCGCGTTGTTGGCCGAGCTCACGGGCATCGATGTGGTGGCCGATTTTAGAACCCGTGATTTGGCTGCAGGCGGCCAAGGCGCGCCCTTGGTGCCAGCCTTTCATGCCGAAATATTTGGCCATCCCAAACACACTGTGGCGGTGGTGAACATTGGCGGCATTTCCAACATCAGCATTTTGCGCAGCGACGCCATGCAGGGCTTGGGCAACTCAAGCCACTCCGTGATTGGCTTTGACTGCGGCCCCGGCAATGCGCTCATGGACCACTGGATGCAATTGCACCAAGGCCAAAACTTTGATGCCAATGGCGCATGGGCGGCGCAAGGTCAGGTCATTCCTTCCCTGTTGCAAAGCCTCTTGAAAGAGCCTTTCCTGCACCAAGCCCCGCCCAAAAGCACCGGTCGTGATTTGTTCAACGCAGCTTGGTTGCAGCAGCATTTGCAGCCAGCGTTTGCTGCGGTCGATGTGCAAGCCACCTTGTGCGAATTGACAGCGCAAGTCATAGCGCATGATGTGCAGCGCTACGCCGCAGAGGCCAAGCAATTGTGGGTGTGTGGTGGTGGTGCGCTCAATGGCCATCTCATGTCACGCTTGCAGGCCAATTTGCAAGATGCCAAGCGTGAATTAAATGTGCCGTGCGCGCAAGTGTTGTCCACCGAGGCCCATGGCTTGCCGCCCTTGCAAGTAGAAGCCGCGGCTTTTGCCTGGCTGGCCGCCAAGGCCATGAAGCGAGAAACAGGTAGCCTGAAAAGCGTCACGGGCGCTCGAGGCGCCCGTGTGTTGGGGGCCATCTATCCCAGATGACCCGAGTCGGCTTTTAAATTAAACCGAGAATGAAGAACCGCAGCCGCAGGTGGTGGTGGCGTTGGGGTTTTTGATCACAAACTGTGCACCTTGCAGGTCTTCTTTGTAATCAATTTCGGCGCCAATGAGGTATTGGTAGCTCATGGCATCAATCAGCAATGACACGCCGTTTTTGGACATGGTGGTGTCGTCTTCGTTGACGATTTCGTCAAATGTGAAGCCGTACTGAAAACCAGAGCAACCGCCGCCCTGTACAAACACGCGCAGTTTCAAATCGGGGTTGCCTTCTTCGGCAATGAGGTCGGCCACTTTGGCGGCGGCACTGTCGGTAAAGACAATGGCTTCGGGCATTTCTGTGGGGATTGTTTCTGCAAGGGCGCTCATGGTTTTCTCCGTCTACTGGGTGAGTAGTATAGTGGATTGGTCAACAATTAAGTTTGAATAACTGCCCTGTTAGAAGGGGTTTCTTTGGCCCGTCCTGGAAGAGGCGGCGCTGGTATTCAGACTTGCTCATCTTCGCTTCGCTCAGAACTTCGCGCGTCCGAACACCAGCACCACCTCTTCCAGTACTGCGTTCTTGGTTGTGAAGACGAAAAAAAACCGCCCTGGCGAACCAGTGCGGTTTTCTTGAAGCAGGTAAAACGAATTAACGCTTAGAGAACTGCTTACGGCGACGAGCAGAGTGCAAGCCGACCTTTTTACGTTCAACTTCGCGGGCGTCACGAGTGACAAAACCAGCTTGGCTGAGCATGGGCTTCAAAGAAGCATCGTAGTCAATCAGGGCACGTGTAATGCCGTGACGGGCTGCACCCGCTTGACCCGATTCGCCGCCACCGTGCACATTGATTTGGATGTCGAAAGACTCGACATGGTTTGTCAAAAACAGGGGTTGCTTGGCGATCATGATCGAAGTTTCGCGGCCAAAGTAGGCTTGGATGTCCTTGCCATTGACCGTGATCTTGCCAGAGCCTTTTTTCAGAAACACGCGGGCGACGCTAGATTTGCGACGGCCGGTGCCATTGTTCCATTCACCAATCATTCTCAAGGCTCCTTAAATGTCCAGCACTTTAGGCTGTTGGGCGGTGTGGGGGTGCTCAGCGCCACCGTACACCTTGAGTTTTTTGATCATGGCGTAGCCCAGAGGACCTTTGGGCAACATGCCCTTAACGGCCTTCTCGAGTGCGCGTCCGGGGTGCTTGGACTGCATGTCGCGGAAGTTGGTGGCTGTGATGCCGCCTGGGTAACCAGAGTGGCGGTAGTACACCTTGTCTAAAGACTTGGTGCCAGTCACTTTGAGTTGTGCTGCGTTAACGACGACAATAAAGTCGCCAGTATCGACGTGAGGCGTGTAAATGGCCTTGTGTTTGCCGCGCAAACGGAGAGCAACTTCGCTGGCTACTCGTCCGAGGACCTTGTTGGTCGCGTCAATCACAAACCACTCGTGCGTCACGTCAGCGGGTTTTGCGCTGAACGTTTTGGTCATGAGTTTTCTCTTTTAAAAGATGGTTTGTTGGATCCTTTTCCACGGTCGGTGTTCCTCTTCTGGGAATCTCTTAGGTGGGGTTAGCTTTGATAAACAACTCAAAGCCCTTCGCCGCGGGATCACTAATGCGCTGCGAAGCCCTCGATTTTATACCAGTCTCTTGGGGGTTGGCAAGGGTTTTTAAGGCATTTCGGGGGTTGAGGGGAGCGCTTGGGTGGGGGTGATCGCTCATCTTCCCTTCGCTCAGAACTTCGCTCGCACCCCCACTCAAAGAAGGGTTACCATCAAGCCATGTTCAGTTACAGACACGCCTTCCACGCCGGCAACCATGCCGATGTCATCAAGCACCTTACCTTGATTGCCACCTTGCAGCATTTGCAGCAAAAAGAAGGGGGCATCACCATCATCGACACCCATGCGGGTGCTGGCCTGTACCGGTTAGACGGCGACTATTCCGAAACCGGTGGCGAAGCGCAAGACGGTATTTTCAAGCTTCTTAGCAAGTTAGACGAAGCCGCGGCACTCAAAGATGCCAAGCCCATTCCAGAAGCGCTGCAGGCCTATTTGGACATGATTGCCAGTTTCAACCCCAATGGGCAAGCCAAGTTTTACCCGGGCTCGCCTTTCATACTTCATGCCATGCTGCGCAAAGATGCCCGCGACAAGCTGCGCCTTTTTGAATTGCACCCTACCGATAGCAAAGCTTTGGCCTCCAATGTGGCGCAGCTCAATGCGGGCCGCAGCATCATGATTGCCCGGGAAGATGGTTTTGAGTCGCTCAAAAAATTGTTGCCGCCACCGCCATCGGCCACAGGCTCCAAGCGGGCCATGGTGCTCATTGATCCCAGCTACGAAATTAAATCCGATTACGCCAAAGTGGCCACCCACATTCAAGACAGCCTCAAGCGTTTTGCCACTGGCTGCTACCTGGTTTGGTACCCCATCATTCCCAGGCCCGAGGCGCACGACTTGCCCAAGCGCCTTCGCACTTTGAGCAACCAAGCGCAAAAGCCTTGGCTCAACCTCACGCTCTCTATTGGCCGCAACACCGATGGCAGCTCGGCCGGTTTGTCGGCCAGTGGCATGTTTGTGATCAATGCGCCGTTTGGCATGAAAGACAAACTGCGTGAAGCCATGGAAGTGGTAGGCCCCGCCTTGGCCCGCGGCACGGGGCACAGCTGGGCTGTGGAAAACGGCTAAGCGCTCACCCAGTTCTCTAACAACAATCCGGGCACTCTTACAAATTCATTCATGTTGTTGGTTACCAACACCAAGCCTTCGCTTCTGGCAAGGGCCGCAATGTGCAAATCATTAACGCCAATGGTTTGGCCGTTTTTTTCCAAGCTTGCCCTGATATCACCGTAGTGCATGGATGCCTTTGCGGTGTATGGCAAGATCTCGATCAAGCTTGCGAATTCTTCAATGGCGTTAAGGTTTTCTTGGACTCGCGTGCTTTTTTCTGCGCCATGCTGAAGTTCAGAAAATGTAATGGCCGAGATTGCCATGCGGTTGGCGTTTTGATTAAAGATGCCCATCACCTCAAGGGGCCGCTTCTTCATGACATAAATAACGATGTTGGTATCCATCAGATACTTGAACATCAAAGCGCATCTCGTTCGGATTGATTTTGCGAGCCACGTTCGCTCATAAAGTCTTCACTGACACGTGGGCCATTGAGAAAGAACTCGTCCCATTGGTGGCCTACTGGCGAAATGATTCTGTCTTTGCCCCGCGCGCGAACTTCGACCTTTTTGACGGAGTCTGGTAAGCGCAATTCCGCAGGCAGTCGGACCGCCTGAGTGCGGTTGTTGGTAAAGACAGTCGAAATGGCCATATGCAATCTCCTTGCACCTACCACCAAGTTATTTGGCTGAGGTATATGGCCGAAGTATATAGCAGTCTTTGACTCAAGCCAATCGCTTGAGCAGCTCCAAGGTGGTGGCGCTTTGGTTCATGGTGTAGAAGTGCAGCGCGGGCACGCCGGCGTTGCGCAGTTGGTCGCACAGGTCGGTAACCACGTCTAAGCCAAAGGCTTTAATGGAGGCGGTGTCGTCGCCAAAGCCTTGCAAACGGAGCCTGATCCAGCGGGGAATTTCGGCGCCGCATGCATCGGAGAACCGCAGCAATTGCGCAGAGCTGCTGATGGGCATGATGCCGGGCACCACGGGTACATCGACACCCAATTTGTGTGCGTCGTCTACAAATCGGAAGTAGGCATCGGAGTTGTAGAAGTATTGCGTAATGGCCGAGTTGGCACCGGCTTTCACTTTGGTCACAAAGGCCTGCAAATCGGCCTCGGGCGATTTGGCTTGGGGGTGCACTTCGGGGTAGGCCGCCACTTCAATGTGAAAGTCGTCGCCGGTTTCTTGGCGAATGAAGCTCACCAAATCGGACGCGTAATGAAACTCTCCGCCAATGCCGTAGCCGCTGGGCAAGTCGCCGCGCAAGGCCACCAAGCGTTTCACGCCCATGGCCTTCAAGGTGGCCAGTTGTTGGCGCACAGATTCTTTGCTGGCCCCCACACACGAAAAGTGCGATGCGGCATCGAAGCCTTCTTTCAAAATTTCGGCCACGGTGCCAAAGGTGCCTTCTTGGGTGGAGCCTCCTGCGCCGTAAGTAACCGAACAAAACTCTGGCGCTTGCGTGTACAACTGCTGCCGCACTGCGCGCAATTTTTCGGCACCCTCGGGTGTTTTGGTCGGGAAAAATTCAAAGCTAACGGGTAATTTTTTCATGGCTGTCTTTTCAGTCATCCAAAGGCTTCACCGCCTGCACAAAAAACTCTTTGTTGCCATCGCCGCCATCAATGGCGCTGTCGTACCAACCGGTCACGGTCAAACCCAGTTCGGTCAGGGATGTGCGAATGCGTTTTTCGATCACGGGGTACATGGCGGGGTCTTTCACCAAGCCATTTTTGCCAATGTTTTCGGGCTGCAATTCAAACTGCGGCTTCACCAACATCAACAGCTTGCCACCCGGTTTTAAAAACGGCACCACACCTGGCAGCACCATGGTGAGCGAGATAAAAGACACGTCGCCCACCAGCACATCAAAGCCTGCTTCGGCGTCGGGTATGCGTTCGTCGTCGGGCATGAGTTCGCGGGCGTTCACGCCTTCAATGCAAATCACGCGCTCGTCGTCCATCACGCGCGGATGCACTTGGCCGTGGCCTACATCGATGCCCACCACTGAGGCCGCGCCGTTCAAAAGCAAGCACTCCGTGAAACCACCGGTGCTTTGCCCCACATCCAAACAACGAAGGCCATCCACCGAAATGCCACTGCTTAACAGCGCCCCTTCCAGCTTCAAACCGCCGCGCGAAACGTACTTAGATTCGGAGTCGTCCAGCAACACAATTTCTGCATCGCTGGGCACCTCGTCTTTGTTCTTATTGATCGTGCGCCATTCGACTGAAGACTTCACAGCCTCCAACACGGCCGTGGGCAAAGCGCCCGGTGGCGTACGCCACTGAACACCTGCCGCAATGAGCCGCTGAGCCTGAGAACGAGACGCGGCCAGGCCGCGCTCTACTAACAATTGGTCAATGCGCAAAATGGTCGATCAAAAACAAATCAATAGCGGTATGTGTCCAACTTGTAAGGACCGTTCTTTGGCACACCAATGTAGGCCGCTTGCATGTCGGTCAACTCGGTCAACATGGCGCCCACTTTCATGAGGTGCAAACGTGCCACCTTCTCGTCCAAGTGCTTAGGCAACACATAAACCTTGCCGTTTTCGTAAGCATCGGGGCGTGTGAACAATTCAATTTGCGCAATGGTTTGGTTGGCAAAAGAGGTGCTCATCACAAAGCTGGGGTGGCCTGTGCCGCAGCCCAAGTTCACCAAACGGCCTTTGGCCAACATGATGATTTTCTTGCCATCGGGGAACACGATGTGGTCCACCTGGGGTTTGATTTCTTCCCATGTGTATTTTTCAACTGAGGCAATGTCGATCTCATTGTCGAAGTGACCAATGTTGCAAACGATGGCTTGGTCTTTCATGGCCAGCATGTGCTCGTGCGTGATCACGTGCTTGTTGCCGGTGGCCGTCACGAAGATGTCGGCCTTGTCGGCGGCGTAATCCATGGTCACAATTTTGTAGCCTTCCATGGCAGCTTGCAAAGCGTTGATGGGGTCGATCTCTGTTACCCACACTTGAGCGCTGAGTGCGCGCAATGCTTGTGCGCTGCCCTTGCCCACGTCGCCGTAACCGGCCACCACAGCCACTTTGCCGGCAATCATCACATCGGTCGCGCGCTTGATACCGTCGACCAAAGACTCGCGGCAGCCATACAAGTTGTCAAACTTGGACTTGGTCACAGAGTCGTTCACGTTGATGGCGCGGAACATCAGTTCGCCCTTGGCGCTCATCTCGTTCAGGCGGTGCACGCCCGTGGTGGTCTCTTCGGTCACACCAATAATTTGGGCGCCCTTGCGGCTGTACCATGTGCTGTCTTCGGCCAGCTTGGCTTTGATGGCTGCGTACAAACAAGTCTCTTCTTCAGAGCCTGGGTTTTCCAACAAAGAAGGATCTGTTTCTGCGCGCTTGCCCAAGTGCATCAAGAGCGTGGCATCGCCGCCGTCGTCCAAAATCATGTTGGGGCCTTCGCCTTCAGTGCCCTTGGCGCCGAACTCAAAAATGCGGTGGGTGTAATCCCAGTACTCGGTCAGGTTCTCGCCTTTTACCGCAAACACGGGCGTGCCAGCGGCGGCAATGGCGGCCGCGGCGTGGTCTTGTGTGGAGTAAATGTTGCAAGAAGCCCAGCGCACTTGAGCGCCCAAAGCTTGCAGGGTTTCAATCAGCACGGCGGTTTGAATGGTCATGTGCAAAGAACCGGTCACGCGTGCACCCTTCAAAGGTTGTGCGGCGGCAAATTCATTGCGAATGGCAATCAGACCGGGCATTTCTGTCTCGGCAATTTTGATCTCTTTGCGTCCCCAGTCGGCCAAGCCGATGTCGGCAATGGCGCAATCGGCGTTAACTGTCGTGTTTAAACGTGCGTTCATGGTGTGCTCCAAATTAAAAAGTTTGAAACCACATTCAGGCGAAACACTCAATTAAAAAAAAGAGCTCATCCCGCATAAAAGTGGATGAGCGTGGTTGCAAAGTAGGGTTCCGAGCCTCACGTCCTCGCCACTGGTTAAAGTGGGGGCCGCTGCAACGCTCCTCGGAATGGGGCAAATTATACTAGCGGCATCTCTGGAATCAAAGCCAGACACCCAAATTCCCCCTGGAGCCACATTGACTTACGCCCAAGAAACCCGGCGCCGCCGGACCTTTGCCATCATTTCTCACCCTGACGCGGGTAAAACCACGCTCACAGAGAAGCTCCTGTTGTTCTCGGGCGCCATTCAAATTGCCGGCTCGGTCAAGGCCCGCAAGGCCTCGCGCCACGCCACCTCCGACTGGATGGAAATTGAAAAGCAACGCGGCATTTCGGTGGCGTCGTCGGTCATGCAGATGCTCTACCGCGACCACGTGATCAACTTGCTAGACACCCCCGGCCACAAAGACTTTAGCGAAGACACCTACCGCGTTTTAACAGCCGTAGACTCGGCCCTCATGGTGATTGACGCGGCCAACGGCGTGGAAGCGCAAACCCGCAGGCTGATTGAAGTGTGCCGCCAGCGCGATACGCCCATCATCACGTTTGTGAACAAAATGGACCGCGAAGTGCGCGACCCCTTGGATATTTTGGACGAAGTAGAACGTGAGTTGGGCATGCCCTGCGTGCCCATGACTTGGCCTGTGGGCCAAGGCAAATTGTTTGGCGGCATCATCAACTTGCGCACGCAAGCCATGACCGTGTTTGAGTCGGGCAGCGAGCGCTTACCGCAAGACTTTGAAGCCATGCCCCTGAGCGAAGCCGATGCCTTGCACAAGCGCTTTGGCGCCGAGTTTGCCACCGCACTCGAGAGCATGGAACTGGCCACGGGCGCCTCGCCCGCCTTCGACCGCGAAGCCTTTTTGGCCGGCAAACAAACGCCCGTGTTCTTCGGCTCTGGCGTGAATAATTTTGGTGTGATGGAAGTGCTGGATGCCTTGGTGGACTTAGCACCCTCCCCCAAGCCCCGCACCAGTTCACTCATTGTGAACAAACAACCCGTGATTAAAGAAGTGCAGCCCGAAGACGCTGCCTTCGCCGGCGTGGTGTTCAAAGTGCAAGCCAACATGGACCCCTCGCACCGCGACCGCATTGCCTTTGTGCGCATGGCCTCGGGCAAATACACTCCCGGCATGAAACTCAAAGTGCAACGAACCGGCAAAGAACTCCGCCCCACCAGCGTGGTGACGTTTTTGAGCCAACGTCGCGAAGCTGTGGACGAGGCTTATGCCGGAGACATCATTGGCTTTACGACGCACGGCGGCGTTCAGTTGGGTGACACCATTACCGACGGTGCTAACTTGCTTTTCACGGGCCTGCCCTTCTTCGCGCCCGAGCTGTTCATGACAGTCATCTTGAAGAACCCGCTCAGAACCAAACAACTCCAAGCGGGCTTGGACCAGCTAGGAGAAGAAGGCGCCATTCAGGTCTTCAAACCTGAAGTGGGGGGCCCTATGTTGTTGGGTGCTGTGGGTCAGTTGCAGTTTGAAGTGGTGCAGCACAGGCTGAAGGCTGAATACGATTGCGATGTGCGGCTGGAAGGCTGCCAATACACTGGCGCGCGTTGGATTACGGCCGATACACCGGCTGAATTAAGAGAGTTCTTAAACGCCTATCCACAGCGGATGGCTCTTGATGCAGCCGATACATTGGCTTACCTTTGTACCTCGCCTTATGACGTGCGACTGGCGCAAGAGCGCTTTCCGAAGATTCACTTCCATCCGCTGCGGGAGCATGCGGGGTTGGCATTGGGGTCTGCAGGCTGATCCATACTCGTGAAGGCTATGACTTGAAATGAAGGCTATGACTTGATATGAAGCCTCTATCGTCATGGCCCCGCAACGAACGCCAAAAAATAGTAGGCGTCTTCACAGACATTGACGACACCCTCACCACCGAAGGCGTCATCACACCTGATGCGCTTGAAGCTCTGCACAATTTAAAAGCTGCAGGCCTCATGGTGGTTCCCATTACTGGAAGGCCTGTTGGCTGGAGCATGCCATTTGCATCGACTTGGCCAGTTGATGCCATGGTTGCAGAGAACGGCGCAGTTGCATTGATTCACAACAAGCAACCCAACCAAGTCAACAAAATCTATCAACAAGACTTGGCCACACGCACTCACAACTTTGAGCAAATGCAGCGCATTGCTCAAAAAGTGTTGCAAGAAATTCCAGGCACCGTCATGGCCCAAGATTCAGCTGGCCGTGAAACTGACATTGCGTTTGATCACAGCGAGTTTCATCACCTATCACCCGCACAAATACAGCAAGTGGTCCACCTGCTTCATCAAGAAGGCATGACCGCCACAGTCAGCAGCATCCACATCAACGCATGGTTTGGAGACCACAACAAATGGCATGGTGCGCAGTGGATCTTGAAAGAACTCACTGGCAGAGATTTAACTCAAGAACTCGGTCAATGGGTCTATGTGGGCGATTCCACCAACGACCAAGTCATGTTTGAGCATTTCACGCACAGCGTGGGCGTGGCCAATATCAGGCGCTTCGAACATGAGTTAAAACATTTACCCAAATACATCGCAACCCAAGAGCGTGGTGCTGGTTTTGCAGAAGTAGCAGAAAATTTACTGCCACTCTTGAATTAAATCAATGTGAATTGAAGTGAATGGATGTGTTCCTGCTTGGACCCTCACGATTTACTTGGCCAACTCTTTATAAAGTGAATCAAACTCATCCAGGCTTGATGCAAATGCTGAGATGACATGTTGGCGAGATTTTTTCGTTTGTTGACGCTTCAAATAATCTCTCAAAGCGTCTTCTATTACATCCTGAAGTTGCCGCCCTTCAGAAGAAGCCAACTGACGCAAACCTGCCAATAAATCGGCCGATACTTGGGATGAAAATTTTTTGCGGGAAAGCGTTTTCATTTTCACGTCATCATGAAATATCTTCATGGTTAGGCAAGGATCAAGAAGCATTAAATTATAAAAAAATATTTAAAACCTCACTCCCCCGCCTCCCCCCCCAAACTCCTCAGCACCCCCGCCCAAAACGCATTCCTAATTTGATACGGCCGCAAGTCTTGCTGCCCACTGGGCTTTGCATTCACCGACGTCTGCACAATGACTATTTGGCTAGCGGGTTGAATGAGCATGCTCTGACCATGAATACCCTGCAATGCAAACGTGCGCGTCTTGTTGGGTTGCAACCAAGTCTGATAGCCGTATCCAAAATAGGACGTAGCCACACGCGGCTTAAAGCCGGCGGGTTGCCGAGATACATCTGTGGCATCCAGCACATAGTCGCGCGGAATAATTTCTACATATCCAGCTTCCGTAGAGCGCGCCCCATCATTGGCCAGCAACATGCCAAAGCGCCCATAGTCACGCAAAGAAGCATTAAAGCCACCGGCCACACCTTCAGCACCATCGGTGGTGGACGCATTCCAATGCGCCCGGTCTTGCGCGCCCATGGGCTGCCACAACCACTCTTCGGTCAAGGCAGTAATTGACTTGCCTGTAGCACGCCTGAGCACCCTGCCCAAAATTTCTGTCTCAATGGAGGCATAGTGAAAGCGCTGCCCCTGCTCTACCCCGCGCTCTTTCTTGCCATTTAAAAACTCCGTAATGCGGGACGGCATGTTGGTGTTGTTGGGCGCATAAAGCACTTGGCCCCACACCCAGTTGTCATCGTCGGGTGTCCAGGTGTACAGCTCTTTGAAGGGCACGCCCGACGACATGCGCAGCAAGTTGCGAATAGTGGTTTGGCCATAAGCCGAGTCTGCAATGTCGGGCCAATAGTCTGAGGCCTTGTCGTCCAAAGAGCGAATCAAGCCCTTGCCATACGCAATGCCCACCAACATGGCCGTGAAAGTTTTGGCCATGGAAAACGATCGCATGGGCATGCCCGGTTTGCGGTCGTACTGGTAGCGCTCGGCCACCACTTTGCCTTTGTGAATGATGAGCAAACCTGTGGTTTGCGTGGCATCCATGAAGTCGTCAATGTTTTTAGAGAACAGGCCCCACTTCCAAGAAATGTCGGGTGGAGCCTCGTGGTCTGGTAGTGGCCATGGGCTGGCTGATGGTTTAACCGTATACCTAGAAAACGCAGATGCCGGCACAGACCAAGCACCCACCCGGCATTCGGGCTTGAGCAGGGCTTGCGGGCAAGGCTTGTACCCTTGCTCTTGCCCCAAAGCCACAGCGTCGGGGCCATCGGCGCGCATTTTAAGAACGGGGGTCTGTACTTGGAAAGTCGTTTGTGCCTGCGCCGCTGCGCAAAACAACATCAGCGCCCACAACTTGAAAGTGTTAATTTTCATCTGCATTCTTCATAGGCTTCAAACCCAACAACCCAACAAACCAATCAAACCGCTTCAACCCCGCCACTATCGCAACAACTAGCCCCAACCCCAGCAATACCCCCACCCCATCCGCCACCGCATCTTGCCAATCGCCAAACCTGTAACCACTGAAATACTGCAGCACTTCAATCAAAACCCCGAGAAACATCAGCAACACCCCAATGCGAAGCTTAGACAATTGTGGATAAGCCAGCACCGCCAACACAGCCAGTGTGCCAAACCCAATGGCATGCTGCGCCTTGTCCCACCAATTGAAGATGTCTAGAGGCGGCAAATAAGGCGCTGGCATTAAAGCCAGCGTATTCAGCGCCACAAAGCACGACCAAAAAATGCTCTTGAGCATGAGTGAAAATTTAATCATCTATCAGAACTTGAAATGTTTGAATGCGGACTTGAACGGGCAATTGCAAGAGTTATTGAAAGCGGGCCTTCGCCTTTTTCACCTAATTCTTTGCAAATCGAAAGTTCAACTTTAGATTTGCACGACATTCATGAGTAGCAATGAAAACTGGCTCAAGCATAAGACCAATGCAATAAGGCCCAGCGTTTCAGATGAAATCCGCCAGGTGAGAATTATTCTGTTTTGCAACGCACAGGTTTCCAAAAAACTGAAATCAAAAAAGCCTACTTTAATTAATACTTTAAGACTAAAACCCCGCCAACTCGAATTTAAATCCAAGCTGACGGGTAATTTATTAATACTTAAATATTAATATGTAAGCACTTTTTCATTCTTTGACTCCTTTGCTTGATTTGGTTTGCACTCGAGAGGGGTCACTTTCTACGATGGTGGCAGCCTCAACCTGTTTCTTTGATAAATTTTCAAGCTCAATGATTTTGAAAGTTTGCGCTTCTCTTTTGAGTTGAAGCAGTTGGGCTAACAGATCCGTTTTCTTTCGGTGCAAAGTTGCCTCGCCGCGCTGTAAGTTGGGATTGGCCAGCAGATCCATTTGCACTTGTGCTTTGAGGCCACTGAGCACCTTTTCGTAGCGATCTTCCGACTGAGCCCAAGCGATTTCATAGTGGCATTTCTCTAGGAGGAACTTTTTCAAGTCCTGTAGGCGAAGCCGAGGGTCATTTTGGCTTGAATACACTGAAAGCCTGTCAGAAAATGTATAAACCTTAGCTCTAGCTTCACTGGTCCCCATCACAAACCACCAAAGATTTGGTAGCTTAGTTTGGACATTCACCATCAGCTCGACACTGTGGTTATCAATTAAGTGAAGTAGCTCACTTAATGCAGACAACATTTTTCTGGCAGTGGCCCTCGATTTTGGACAATCACTGAAGTACCAATCTGGTAGCCGATCAATGCCTAACACGGTTAAGTTGAGCTGGCTTGCAAATTCAACCCGGGATTTGTTCTTTGACATGTGCGACTCAATTATGTCTGACTGCCAAGCTTCGATGCGGTTGAGTTTCAAGACCACCTGAGCCAGCTCCTGCGCCAATTGATACCCAGCGGTGGTCGTAATCTCGAAGTCCTTGACGTAACCCTCTACACACTCTTTCAGGAGCTGCGGATCCTCGTGGGGCAGGAGCCGGTTAGTGTAGATGCCCGCCTTCAGTGCATTTCGAGTTGATGCGTTTGGCGCGTTGCTGCGATTTGAAGCGCCGCTTTGTGCGGCTTGAATTGACGAATTAGTCATGATAATTATCCTAAAAAGTTAAATGAGTTGATTTCAGTCGCGCGCAAGTTAAAGCGCAGCAGACTTAAGTAAATTGCCAAACCCAGGAAGAAAATGAAGCGCCAAGCATGCAGCGTGTGACTTGTTCAGTCATGTTGTGCTAAGCCTGGCAGAGCAGCCTAAAAATCCCCGGTCTGTTAACCCGCAATCAGGGCGTTGCATGCGATCAAGACCAAAGTAACGGTGTTACAGGTTTTGAGCGCCGTCACGCATTGAGGTCACTAGAGGGAACCGGCTGACCAAGCTCAGTGCATTTTGTTCTGCAGGGGACGCTTGCTGCAATTTCTAACCCCTGGCCGCTGCTTGCGGCGCGAGTGTGATCCCCAGCGCGCTTGGATACAAGTATTTATGCACCAAGCAGCCGCGCCACGCGTTTGTGAAGGGCTGCGCTTGATTCAACAAGGGGGTGAGCACCACACGGCATATCTCACGGTTAGAGGATCTAATGCACCTCAAAATTTAACCAGCCCCCAAGCGGCCAAGTCAGTGCGAACACAAGCAATTTATACCGACATGATTATAAAAATGCAATCGATTTTGTTGCGAAAAAGATACGCCATATCGACACCAAGCTCAATTGAATTGACCCACTATTTAGTGAACATTTCACGCGCCCTTTCACAAGCAAATTGCCAGCCTATAAAGTTCACTGTTAAGTAAATTAGATCTGGCAACTTAAGACTTATGATTGCGCGATGCTTAACGAAAGACTTAAAAATTTACGGCTTGCAAAGGGTTTGACCTTGCAGCAAGTTGGTGATGCTTTTGGGATTTCAAGAGCTTCGGTTTCAAGTTGGGAGTCAGGAACAAACCAACCTGATCCACGAAAGCTGGAAAAGCTTGCACAGCTTTTTGAAACGAGTGTTGAGTTTCTTGTTACAGGCCAAAGTCATCTTGCAACTGAAATCTCGAATATTGATCGCCTGACTTCGGTTCCTTATATCCCTTGGGAATTGGTATCAAGTCCGCCTAGATCCAGCACCCATCTAAATCAAGTTGCGTGTCTTTACTCACAACCTACTACTCAAAGTTTTGCTACAAGATATCTAGGTTCATCTGATTTAAATTGGCAACAAGGGGCAATTCCAGCAGGTGCAACAGTTATTGTCGATCGAGGAATTTCAATTTCTCACGGATGTCACGTACTTGCTAGTCAAAAGATTCAAGAAGTAGTGATTGGTCAAATTTTCAACGGAGATGTACCAGGATCACATGTCATACGATTCCCGAATACAAAATCAAGCACTAAAGTTAACAAATCAATAACAATTATTGGGGTCATACTTGAGTGGCGTATTGGCGCAAAGCTATAAAAATACTTTAAATTGACATTTGTATTTTTATAGTTTACATTGAGTTCTCTCTTTTGAAAGGACTCACATGAACCTCCCCTTTTTTCCTCAATCTGCAACTCGTACAAGGCCTAATGGCATAGGTGGCACTGACATCGGTGCCATCCTTGGTCTTTCCCCCTACAAAACACCTCTTGAGCTCTGGTCAGAGCTTGTCTCTGGTGATCCAGCCCCCAAACGCGACCTGCTTCACTTGCGTTACGGTCAGCACAACGAGAGCTTTATTGCCAAGGAGTACGAGAGAGCCAGTCAGATGTTTACCGTGGAACATCACCCCACCCTCTTTCACAAAAAGCACGGGTTTATGTTTGGTCACATCGATCGGTTCATTCAAGATACGCCAGACACACCTGGTGTAGTCGATGGGGTGGTGACTGCTAAAAGACTGCTTGAATGCAAAACTTCAAGTGCTTTTAGCAAAAACGATTGGGGTGAAGCTGGAACTGATCAAGTCCCACCCCTGTATCTCGTGCAATGCGCTTGGTACATGGCCATCACTGAATGCGAAGCAGCAGACTTGGCCGTGCTCATCGGCAACTCTGACTTTCGCATCTACACCATCGAGCGGGACCTTGAACTTGAAGGCCTTATCTTGAGCCATGCCACAAGTTTTTGGCATGAGCATGTCCTTGGACACACGCCGCCCAAACCCATCAATTCTCAAGATGCAGCCACCTTGTTTCCAAGGGAGTCAGAGGGCTTAAGCGTTGAAGCAGACCAATCGCTTTTGAAATGCATTGATCAGTACAGGGAAGTATGCTCAAAGGCGCAAAGCTTGAGTGACGAGTGCGAAAGGCTCAAACTTGAAATCCTGAACTACATGGGCCATGCAGAAAAGCTAACTTCTCATGGAAGGACACTTGCAACTTGGAAGTGCGCCAAGGGCAGTACAAAAATTGACACCAAGGCCCTTGCAAAGGCCCACCCAGACATTGCAGCCATGTATTCTTCTAGCGTCATTGGATCACGCCGCTTTTTACTCAAAGGTGCAGAATGAGCCGATACAAACCTCAAACAAAACGGCGTCCTGACAATCAATTTGGCAAAGAAAAGCGGTCGTTCAAAAAGCCTCAGACGGCTGGCAAAGAAGGACAAGACATCGTCACAAGAAGCGTTCAGCGCTCGGGTCTCCCCTATGAGTCTTTTGTCAAAGTGCTCATTCAATCTGCACTAAGCCGGCTAAACATCTGGACTCAAGCTGATCTAGAAAGACTGCTGCTGGCGGCAGAGCGC